>Ga0209394_1000297_pt1 | contig 43514 bp, 39 predicted proteins | sample JNZ201metaG_FD_184122 | JGI IMG/M metagenome (GOLD analysis project Ga0209394, IMG submission 184122) | Hot spring microbial communities from Jinze hot spring, China to study Microbial Dark Matter (Phase II) - JNZ 20120812A (SPAdes) (version 3) ...
AGAAAGCTAAGAGGGCTATAAGGGAGCTTAAGGGCGGAGAGATACTTGTCTTAGATAATGTTAGAAACTTCCCAAAGGAGGCGAAGGATGCTCCTCCCGAAGAGCATGCAAAGTCCGATCTAGTGGCTAATCTTGCACCGCTAGCAGATCTATTCGTGAACGATGCTTTCGCGGCAGCCCATAGGAGCCATGCCTCAATAGTCGGCTTCACAGTCGTGCTTCCAAGCGCCGCTGGTAGAATAATGGAGAAGGAGTTGAAGGCCCTTGAGAAAGTTGTGGAGAGACCGGAGAAGCCATGCATTTATATACTTGGAGGGGCTAAAGCTGATGACTCGCTTAGAATATCAAAGTATGTTTTAGAGAATAATATTGCAGATTATGTCTTAACAGCTGGGATAACTGGCCACCTATTCCTTGTGGCTAAAGGCTATGATCTTGGTAAACCAAACATGGAGTTCCTAGAGAAGAATAAGCTGCTCGATCTAGTCCCCGGAATAAAAGAGCTGATAAGTAAGTATCCTACTAGGATTGAGACTCCAGTAGACTTGGCCATTGAGGTTGATGGTAAGAGGAGGGAGATAGCTCTGGCAGAGCTGCCCACAAACTACCCAATATATGATATTGGAGCAAAGACCATTGAAAGATATACGGAACTTATCATGAAGGCTAAATCAATAGTCTTTAGCGGCCCGCCAGGAGTATTTGAGAAGGAAGAGTTTAGGAAGGGAACGAGGGCCCTCTTTGAGGCTATGGCATCCTCTAGAGCATTTACGCTTGTTGGTGGCGGGCATAGTATAGCAGCCGTTCAAAGCCTAGGGTTAGCTGACAAGATGAGCTATATAAGCACGGCTGGCGGAGCACTAATAGAATTCTTAATGGGCAAGAAATTGCCGGGCGTGGTAGCCCTCGAGGAAGCTGCGAAAAGATCTGCAAAAACTTAAAAATCCCCTCTTAAAAACTTGTCTCCCCCAAATCTCTATTTTTCTAATCTCTAGTTAATCAGGGTAATGGTAGCTCTCATTCCTCGTTCTCGCTTTTCAGGGCGGCTATAAATGGTAGTGTTAGAAGGAGGAATATTGTAGATGTGGCGAAGGGTGGAATATAATCTGGCTTAGAGATCGCCCATAGGATGCTTCCTATTATCGGCCCTATTATTGATCCGATGCTGAAGAAGGCTGATGTTAACCCGAAACCTCTGCTCAACCTCTCCCTCATTAGGGTGGCAATATATGCTGAGAATGCTGGCGAAGATAAGTTTCCTGAAATGCATGATAAAGCGTTTATTAGTATGAAATGTGTGAGGGTTCTGGAGAATGGTAATAGTAGAATTAAAGGTGCGCCTATAAGTGTGGAAGTCATTATAATTGGCTTATACCCAAACCTATCTGAAAGTTTTCCGCCAGGAATTTGTGCAAGAGCAGTCGCTAAACCCCATCCGAGAGAGTAGGCGATTCCCATATCGGCGGGGGATGCGCCAATAACATAAACGAGATACGCTGTGATTATGGGGAGGAGGACCCCGTTACCTAAGCCAGAAAAGAGTTGCGCGAAACATAAGAAGAGCAGCCTTTTTTTGATATATATTTTCTTGGGCTCTCCGTCTTTATAAGCTGGCTGAGGCGATGAAGAGATTCCCTTTAAGATTCCCATGAAGATTATAAACAAGATTAATGTGAGTAACGAGAGCGCCAATGAGAGTATTAATGGAAAGCGTAAGAATACTGTTTCTGAGAGGAACCCTCCTATTATTGGGGAGGGTATTTGGCTTATGATCCAAGAGAGGTTAAATACCCCAAATATCATCCCCCTAATCTCTCTTTGAGCTAGGCTTGCAACCATGGCATTTAGTGATGGAGTAAGTATCCCATAGAATACTCCAAAGAGGATATATGATCCCAGTATCCATATATGATCCCTCGCAAAAAGAATGAGCGCAAATGATGCTGGGAAAATGGCAAGCGCGAGAAGAATTATAAGCCTTCTATCAAATCTATCTCCAAGAAAGGCTCCAAGAATATTTGCAGATATTTTAATTATGCTGAAGATAGAGGTTAGTAAACCAAGCATTGTGACTACGGCTGTCTCTTCAGCGAGAAATTCTCTGATGAGATAAGGTATTGTTGGCCAGCTGAGACTATCGGAGAAAATTATCATGAACATCATTATCCATAGGAAGGTAAAAGGGCTGTTAAGGCGGGGAGAATAATTCCGCAATTTATTAATCGCTTTCACGTGAGAATAATTTATTAGCATCGTCATAACCTTATCCTATCCATTGAAAATATAATGAAGATTTCAAGAATGAAAAGTGGCGGGGAATATTTAAGAAATTGGGAAATTAATCTAAGACGGCTTCTCCTGCTCTTTGGTCTCCGCCTTCTTCAGCTCGCTCTCTATCTCCTTTTCGATCTCTTCTATGGGTTTTGGAGGCGGAGTTGTCGCAAGAGTATAACCTATCCAGCCGATTATGGCGAAGATTATTGCTACAGCCACAGCACCAGTAAGCTTAAGTAGGAATAGGTCTACGCCTATCAATGGCGGGAAGAAGATGAGCCAGATATAAGCAACTATAATTGCAATCGAGACTACCAAGAGAACCATGCCTATAACCTGATCTTTATGCGTCTCTTCCCCCTCCTAACATATGCTCCACAAATTATAGGATAAATCTTTATAGCATTTAAGTTTTCGCTGGAAGAAGCCAGAGTCTTTTAAATCTTTCCTGTGACTAGTGGTTAGCATAGAGATGCTGCTGAAAAATAGTGGCGGTTAATGTTATGCGGGTATTATATAAGTCTTGGAAATATATTTTTATTCCCGCAGCTGAACGCCAGCGCCTCGAAACAGAAAATAGAAAATGATATGTTTATGTTTTAGCCTATTGTTTTAGATCATCATGTTCAGGGTTATCTCGAGAGGCCGTATAAAGTCTCCTTGGATATTTCATCTTAATACTGGATCATGTAATGGCTGCGATATTGAGGTAGTTGCCGCCTTCACTCCACGCTATGATCTTGAGCGCTTTGGCTGCCTGCTCGTTGGCTCGCCGCGGCACGCTGATGTCTTACTGGTCACTGGACCTGTTACGCGGCAGATGCTGCCCCGCCTAATCAGGGTTTATGAACAGATACCTGAACCTAAGGTTGTAGTGGCTGTGGGTACATGTGCTTCTTCTGGTAGCCCGTTTCTTGGCAGTGAGATGATTGAGGGGCCAGCTGACAGGATTATTCCCGTGGACGCGTATGTTGTGGGTTGTCCGCCTAGACCTGAGGCGATAGTTAAGGGGGTCGTTATGGCTGTTATGAGCAAGTTTAGGTGATATGTGATGATTGAGCGTGGCATAGAAAAGGAGGTTGAAGTGGAGTATACTAGGCTACGTATACATTTTGGCCCGGTTCATCCGGCCCTTAAGGAGCCGGTTTCATTGAGGGTCTTCGTGAAGGGGGAGGAGGTTGTCGACGTAGATATAGTTTTAGGCCACGTTCACAGGGGCATAGAATCTCTTGCCGAGGGCCGAAATCTTGCTCAAGCGCTCTATTTAGTTGAGCGGATATGTGGGATCTGCTCCCATAGTCACACAACATGCTTCACCCAGGCGTTGGAGGAGATCAGCGGTATAAAGCCCTCGGAGCGGGCGCTTTATCTTAGGACGCTGATCTTCGAGATGGAGAGGATTCACAGCCATCTTCTCCTACTTGGGATCATGGCATATGAAGTTGGGTTCGATACGCTCTTCATGTTCACATGGCATGTGAGAGAAAGGATTCTTGACCTTTTTGAGAAAATTACCGGTAACCGCATCCACCATGCCATGAATACTATAGGTGGGGTTAGATGGGATTTGACGCCAGAGATGGTCAAAGAATTGGACGCCTGTTTGGGGGAGATAGAGAAGTCCATCAAATATATCCATGATGCCTTCATGGATAAAACTGTTGAGAAGAGGACTTATGGTTTGGGGGTTTTAGACCATAGCAGAGCAATAAAACTATGTGTAGTTGGACCAACTGCGAGGGGGTCCGGTGTGAACATCGATGTGCGGAGGGATCATCCATACGCCGCTTATAACGATATGAAGGAAGTCTTCTCAGTAATCTTGAGGAAGGATGGCGACGTATATGCTAGAACCGAGGTTCGGCTCCTAGAGATCCTTGAGTCGATAAATATAATTAGGATGGTTCTAGATAGGCTTCCTGAGGGGTCTATTCGCCCTGAGGAGAATATTTTTAGGCTCATGAGAAAGATCCAGGAGGGTGAAGCTGTCTCCTTAGTTGAGGCCCCTAGGGGCGAGCTCCTATATTTCGTTAAAACTGATGGAAAAGGTGGTTTAAGGAGGCTGAAGGTGCGGACTCCAACATTCTCTAACCTAGCATGTTTAAAGCATGTACTTGTGGGTCATGAGATCGCGGATATACCAGTCATAGTAGCCTCTATAGACCCATGCCTCTCATGTACAAATAGGGTTACAATAATTAATCGGGAGAATGGTGAATTAAATGTCGTTGGCATGGATACATTGAGGCGCAGGGTGAGAAAGAAGTGGATGCAGTAGTAGCCTTTTTAATTTCTATACCTATATCCCCTCTGTTAAGCCTCCTGTTTGAGGGTATAGATAGGAAGCTTCACGCCAGAATGCAGAAGAGAATTGGGCCGCCAGTCCTCCAGCCATTTTATGACCTAATTAAGCTGCTCGGTAAAGAAAGGATTATTCCTGCGACAGCGTCGACGAGAATATTTGAGATTATGCCCATGGTCTCCACAGCCTCCTCGCTTTTAGGGGCATCGATACTATTGTCCAATATTCTCTCTAATTCAAATATTGTTGGTGACCTAATATTAATTATATATTTACTTGCGATGTCATCTATAGCCCTAATCGTTGGCGGCTCCGCCTCAGGCAACCCCTATAGTGCTATAGGCTTTTCTAGAAAGATAAGTATGATGATAGCCTATGAGATCCCGATGCTTATTGCAGTGATCTCTATGGCTTTTGGCCCATCCCCCTCACTAGCGGTTAGCAGTATAATTGAATTTCAGGTTAGCCGAGGTTTACCATTAGTCGCATCCCGCTTAAGCATGGCTCTTGCGGCCGCAGCCTTCCTGTTATGTATACCAGCCGCAGCGTCAGTAGTCCCTTTTGATATACCTGAGGCAAAGACCGAAATTATATACGGGTTCCTCATAGAGTATGGTGGGCCATACTTAGCGCTGGCGAAGGTATCGAAAAGCGTGTTAAACTTCACTTTAACGCTGCTTGCTTCAGCAATTTTCCTCTATATTCCATCATTACTGGGGGAGGCTGCTCTACTAAACCTTGGCCTGTCTCTATTCTTATGCCTAATAGTTTCCCTGCTCATCATGTTCATTACTATAACTGTTCCACGCACAGTCCTCGCTAGGTTGAAGGTGGGGCAAGCCCTTAAATTTTACTGGGTGCTTCCACTAACATTATCATTTTCCTCCATTATCTTATCTGCAGTAAACCTGTAGGTGAGAATCTTGAGGGTTGGAAAGGTATTTCGCGATGCTTTTCGGTCGCTTTTCCGTAAGCCTGTTACAGTAGAGTATATAACTAAACCTGGAAAGATGGTGCCCGTTCCAGAACGATTTAGGGGTAGGATATCTTATGACAGGGAAACTTGTATAGGGTGCTTGCTTTGTATAAGGGTTTGTCCCGGTGGCGTAATATTATCGACTGAGGAGGGGAAGGTAGCCTTCAATATCTCTAGGTGTATTCTCTGCGGGCAGTGTGCTGAAGTATGCCCAAAGGGGGCGATTAAATTGAGTTCACAGTTTGAGATCGTGACCTATAACAAGGAAGAGCTTACCATCAAGTAAAGTTTATTAGACTTCCACATATCTAGATTAATTGGGGTTGAGTCCCTCTTGTCACAACATCCTCATGAACTTGTTGTCCTGTTATTGAAGGGTGTTATGTTCAGGCACACAGAGTATAAGTCGCTTGAGGAGTATCTTGCTGAAAAATATGGGTTTAAAAGGATTGAAGAGAAAGAGCATGTTGTCTCGGAAGATAGACAGATAGTTCCAGTACATTATGAGAAAATAGTTTTTCAGGGGGGAGATAAGGGCCCCGTTGTGCTGGAGGAGACTGAGGAGAAACTTTCTACATTAAAGGTTTATGAGGGAGAATATATGGATGCAAAGATATCTTTATACATAATGGGAGATGTTATTCAGAGAGAAGATGTTGTTACAGAGGCTGGCGGTGGGGAGCAATATTCCATTTACACGTCTGAATACCAATTAATAAAACTTGTTAGCGAGAGCGGATACGCCCTACAGCAGCTAATCGATCGGCTGGTAGTCGATTTAGGACTTGATGTTAAGTCTAAAGAATGGGTCTTCCACAGAAGCAGGGAGGCCTAAACGCTAAAATAAACTGGCCTTATAAACCTTAAGAGGAGTTCTGGGCGGAGTCCTAAAATTAGTGTTGCCGCCGACAAGATGATTGCGGGTAACCACATTAGTATGGGAACATCGCCTTTAACATCAAAATTTGCTTGTCTTCTGCCTAGAAAGATCCTGTTGAACGAGCGGATTAAAAAGATGAATGAGATTAAAGAGATACAGACGAGTAAAATTACCATCAGGATTGCTAGGGTTAAGTTTCCGTTGTTATTAAAGAATTTGTAGGATGCGCTATAGAAGAGTAGTTTTGCGTGGAAGCCGCCCATCGGTGGGATGCCGGTCAGCGAGAAAGCGCATATTATATAGCTCAGCGCCGTTTTACTCATCTTTTCAACCAGGCCGCCAAGAGAGTCCATATCTGAGCAGTTAGTGTTAAAGTAGACTGAGCCTAGACTCAGTATTAACCCGGTCTTCGCTATTGTGCCAGTTATCAGGTAGAACTGTCCTATTATGAGGCTCTGGGCTTCTTGAGGGGAGAGTAGGCTTAGGGCAAAGAGGGAGTGTCCGTATTCATCTATGCTACAGTAGGCAAACATCCTAAAGAAGTCTTTTTGGGAGTATGCCATTAGAGCCCCGAAAATCATTGATATTAGCCCGGTTCCAAGCATTAGGACCAATATAACGCTTGATGGATAGATTCTATATAGTGGGTCGACGAGCTTATAGAGGGCTAAAATCAGGGGAATAGGCTCTATAGAGGTGAATCCGTTGACGATTATTGTGGATGCTGGAACGCAATCGGGCAGCCAGCCGTGGAAGGGGGCGAGCCCAATGTCCGCACCTAATCCAATTATGAAGCAGGCTACAACAAACATTAGCAGGCGCGGGTTTTTAACTAATACTATGTGCTTCTCAGGAAGACTGACTAGCTGTAAAAGGTTAGATTCTCCAGTAAAAATATATATTGCTAAAACTCCGATTAGAACGAATAGTGCGCTTATAGCGGTGATAATTAGGTATTTAAAGGCGGCTTCAGTTGACGCTTTAATGGGGTTGTGGGCGACGAGTATTATTGACACGCCGATGAGCAGTTCCACGAATAAGAATATGCCGAACAGATCATATGAGAGCAGCAGCCCAAACATGCAGCATAGAAGAAGTAGTAGGAAGAAATTGTATACTCCAGGCTTCAGCCGTCCGCCTCTCTCGGCGCCCATATTATAAATTGAGACTAGGATGAAGAGTATAGCTGTGCTAGCTAGTGCGGCAATGTTCGAGGAGTCTGCCCTTAAGCCGAGCTCCGCTGTCTCTAAGACTTCGCCTGCAGCACAATACGGAATCATCGCCAGTGGCGCAGCTGAGCTTAGGGCAGCGCTTATTAACAGCAGTATTTTCGACATCTTCCTCGAAAACTCCTCCAGAAACTTGAATAGGCATGTGAATAGGCATAATGTTCCAGAGAAGAATGGTACTATTAGTGTTAAGAGTGGGAGTAGGGAATACATTGTTTACCAGGCCACCTTCCAGCGGTCGACTAGTAGTGTGCCATGATCTCGATAGGCTTCAACGATTATATATGTTCCCATCGCGGTCACAAATATCATTAGGGTGAGGATGAAGGGAACGAGCATTAATGGTATCTCAGCTAATAATGGGTAGAGGGAGTTTTCGGCCATATTTAATCCGGCGAGTATCTTTAGTGGGTCACGCCTAGTAACCATAAGAAAGAATGAGAAAGAAAACATGAGCATGCAGAAAGAGAAGACCATGTTTTCTTTTTGCAGTAGCTGGGGCCTAGTCGCCCATAAAATCGTGTACATGGCTGCGGCTGACGCGATCAATATGGCTAGTCTTCGAGCCCCAATTATGGGTGCATCAATAACATTCTCGGTTTTCACAACCCCCCAATAAAGGATTAGGGGGACGACAACCGCCGCCGAGAACCACTCTGCGAAGGCTATGAAGAAGTGTATGAGGGCTTCAATATTTAATCCAACTATTAGGTCGATTAGGCAGCGGACGAGTGTAACAGAGCCTATCGCTAAGGCTTGAAGGGAGAGGAGTATTATTGTTTGACGGGTGCTTTTGGAGAAGCAGCCCAGAATAGTAACAAAGGATGCGGCAACCAAGGCTATGATAGACAGGGTCTCCATAATCTATCCCGCCAAAACCGCCAATATTATCATGAACAATGCCCCCAAAGTGAAAGATAAGACGGCTGGGAAATATTTTTGTTGGATGTCTAAGCGGAGCAATCCTCTACAAAAGTTGAAGAATTTTTTCGCCAGCGCATAATAAAATCTATCAATGTTAAATATATGGCAAATTGAGTCGATTGCTAGGGTGCGGTTCAATATATTATAGAAGTGGCGGGCTCGGAGACCATCTAGCAAATCTATATCTTCCCCGCAGATAAATGGCTTAAATGTCTCCTCCCTCTTGATATAGACTCTTTCTGCATAGATCGCTCTTCTCCTAAAGGCAATGTAGATTGCAATTATCACTAGGCCTAGGTAAGATAGAAAGATAAGGGTGCCTAAAAATGGGTTCCAGAGACCAGATCCTGTGGCGATGTCGCCCACTATTGATGTCAATTTAAAGCTAAGTTGCAAGCGGTTTATTGCAGGTATTATCAGGGAATTCAATAGTAGCTGGGGGAATGCGCCAAAAACGAAAAGGCATGCCAGAAGGAGCAGCATTGGAAATAACATTAACGCTGGTGGCTCAGTAACTTTCCTCTTGTATTCCATGGCTTTACCAAAGAAGACGGTGCTTATCATCCTTAGGATGGCGGCGGTTTTTAGAATTGAGCTGAGGAATAGCAGGGCAATAAAGATTAGAGCGTTTAATTCTAGTGCGGCGTGCGCTCCAAGCCATAGAGCGGTGAAATAGCCGAGGAAGGGAAAACCAGCCATAGAGAGAGCCCCTATTGTTCCAATAGTAGCTGTGATCGGCATGTAATTACCTAATCCCCCCATAAAATCCATCGATGTCTTTCCAACTTGAAATATCACTCCTCCCAGAGCCAGAAATATGAGCGCTATGAAGAGAACATGGTAAACCATGCCAAGTAAACCAGCAGCAAACCCCAAAGACGTAGTAAATCCGAGGGTCATAACAGTGCTCCCCAATGCAGAAACGTGACAATATGCTACAACCCTTTTACTTTCATTCTCCAATAATCCAAAAAAAGGCGCCAGAATGGATGTTAGAGCGCCTGTAAAGGATATTATAAATGACCAAATGCTAAGATTGCCGAAAATTAAGGATAATGCTGGAGGTAATATCTCTGCGGATCTAATTGAGGGAGCAAATATTTGACCAAAAAATCTTGGAAAAGCGTATAAACCCAGCAGGAAGCCGGCATGAACATAGACTGTTATAGGGGTTGCAGTGACCGTTGCATCTGGAAGCCAGGTATGTAACGGAAATTGGACAGCTTTAGGTAAAAGTCCAATAAAAAACAGCAAAATCACTAAAGGCATAATAGGGTGATTATAGAGACCGTGGCTCCAAGCGTGGATTTCCCATGTTCCAACGGCTAGATAAGTCAGTATTGAGCCAATCAATAAGCCGAATGTGCCAATGTGCAGCATAATGAAGGTTTTGAAGGCGGCTGCCACGCATTTAGGGTCATCATGCCAGAAGCCTACAAGGAGGAAAGAGCAGATGCTCGTTATCTCCCAGAAGACTAGGAAGAAAATCATGTTGCCTGAGAAGCAGCACCCTATCAATGAGCCTAGAAAGAGCAACATGAGTGAAAAGCCTCTGTTAAAAGTGTTCGGCACTGGGCGATATTTATTCTCTGGGCTAAGATATTTGACGGAGTATGTTATTGCAGCTGAGGCGAATAGCGCGAAGAAAATCGTGGGAATCAATGCTAACTCATCGATATAAATAGTTAATGCGAGGTCCCCAAAAGGCAGAGATGTGATTGGGAAAGAGTTCGCGATTGGTCCGCTCTCCACTACTATTTGAGTTAGTCTAAGCAACATGAGGAGTGTCGAATAGGATGTGAGTATACACAAAGCCTTTGCCAGATCATTTCCAATCTTTGGGGTTCGAGCGATGAGATGAGCTAGAAGGGCTACAACTATCGGCGTCAATATTACCGCGAGGGCTAGAGGATAATATTCTGTTAAGATAGCAGCTCCAGCCAACATCTCTAAGAGCAACCGCATTTTATGCTTTCAGAAAATCAAGTTGATAAACCCGATTATATATTTTGCTACCTATTGTTGTCCGCATCATCATTGCCCTAAAGCCACAGATAAGCCTAAAAACTGGTGTAGAGGTTAACTGCGACAAAAACATGTTTTATTTCTCATCTACCTCTTTTTACGCATGGGATGGGTGTCCGCTGGCCAGTCTTCTGGAAGGATTAGCGGTCTTAGGTCTGGGTTTCCCTCAAATTTAATCCCGAAGAGGTCGTGGATCTCCCGCTCATGGAGCAATGCTCCTGGAATAATATCTATTATTGTTGGGATGGTGAAATCGTCTGGGGGTAGCGTGACGCGCAGTGTTATTAGGATGCTGCTCCCACTTAAGTGGTAGAGGACTTCAATACTGTCCCCGGAGTTAAGTGCTGTTATAGCCGATAGATGTGTGAAACCCTCATCCACCAGAAACCTCACTACATCTCTAAGATCCTCTCTGCTCAGGCGGACAAATACCTGGTTTGCTCTCGGCACAGAATATTCAAGTATGCGGTGCTGGAAACGATCCACTAAAGTTCTAATTACCTCCATACCCACCTCAAACACTCCGAAACCCAGACATAATTGCTCCAACACAACAATAAAATTGTTGCTCTAAAAGGACCCCGAAAAGAGGGCGTGCACATCCTCCCTAAAGAAAAATACAGAGCAACAGGCATTCTACAGACAACTTAATCCTTAGAAATAAATTCTCCCGCAGATAATGACCGCGGTAAGAAGTAATCAGCCTCTCAATTCCCTTTATAAGATCTTACTGACCGCTGTAGTCGGATATAAAAAAATCTATCCCTTCAATTCTCTTTATGAGATTCATACATGCCCCATCTGCGGCTCAAAATTCATGTATATAAAACTTTCAATTCTCTTTATGAGATTCGATTTCTAACCCAACTTCATACTCTTTAAAAATCTCTCTTCCTTTCAATTCTCTTTATGAGATTCATTCGGCTCCAATTCCCGAATATGGGATCGACTGTGCAGCAGGTCTCTTTCAATTCTCTTTATGAGATTCCTAGGCGCCTACTTCTTGGTGAGTCTCTCCTCGGGGTTATTGCTTTCAATTCTCTTTATGAGATTCTGAAGCATAAAACAAAGATGATGAAAGGGAGCATTGGCAGAACTTTCAATTCTCTTTATGAGATTCACCTTGAGCATGAGCATGTTTACGAGAGCGTTAAAGACACTTTCAATTCTCTTTATGAGATTCTTTTCGCATCCTGAGGGGACACATGACGACCGATTACTTTCAATTCTCTTTATGAGATTCGAGGCATGTTGATGGCGTTCAGCGTTATATTAAGCGTGTTGCTTTCAATTCTCTTTATGAGATTCTTGTATCCGATAATTTGATTACACCAATGCTTACGTTTCTTTCAATTCTCTTTATGAGATTCTCAACAATGGAGCTACTAAAACAACATAAAAAACGATACTTTCAATTCTCTTTATGAGATTCCTTCCATCCGACTGCTGGGTTGCCTGGAAATTCGCGTTCACCCTTTCAATTCTCTTTATGAGATTCGCCCTCCTAAACTCCTCTTCCTCCGCCGACAAACGAATCTTTCAATTCTCTTTATGAGATTCCCAGCGCCCTGAAAATGAGGGAAGAATGGAAAAAAGCATCCACTTTCAATTCTCTTTATGAGATTCGTGGGGCCCAGACGTATTCGCGCATCTCAAGGAGTGGTTTACTTTCAATTCTCTTTATGAGATTCTGCGGAATACCGGTAAATTCTTTCCGGTGATGGCTGCGTATCAACTTTCAATTCTCTTTATGAGATTCGAAAAAGGGGGGAGAGGGCGCTATGCATGAAAATATATGCTTTCAATTCTCTTTATGAGATTCCCAATCTTCCGGGTAGCCTTTCAGAACACAGAAGTTTAGAACTTTCAATTCTCTTTATGAGATTCCTTTGGATCACTGATGTGGTTTATGTATGTTCTGATAGGCCTTTCAATTCTCTTTATGAGATTCCTACTGGGATAAACGTCTCATAAAGCCCTGCGCCCCGCCCTTTCAATTCTCTTTATGAGATTCCACCTCCTATGATGCCCCCAGATGTGACGCATCAACTCTTTCAATTCTCTTTATGAGATTCTGTTAATTGGGCGGACGCGTCTTCTCTGATCCTGCTCAGCGCCACTTTCAATTCTCTTTATGAGATTCCCAGAGATTATGAGTACCTAGTAAGTCTGTTGGAGGGGGCAACTCAACTTTCAATTCTCTTTATGAGATTCTCAAAGTCAATTCGATAGATTGGTGCCGATTGCACATAGACTTTCAATTCTCTTTATGAGATTCAAAGCCTTACATATCTTGCGCCAGAAACCGTACTCTTGTGCCTTTCAATTCTCTTTATGAGATTCATTCTAATAATTTCCTTTTAAGTGACCTCCTCTTTTTTAGTCTTTCAATTCTCTTTATGAGATTCCTCTATCACGTCAGCCATCCTAGCGGTTCCAACCCCATATCCACTTTCAATTCTCTTTATGAGATTCTAGGGGCAGGGCTGCTGTGCGTAGGAGGATGGTGGATTATTATCTTTCAATTCTCTTTATGAGATTCCAGGTATGCTGAACGATATTGCAATAGAGCGGGTTTTATTTTTCTTTCAATTCTCTTTATGAGATTCCTGCAGCCGCGAGATTTCTAGACCACTTTTCACTAAATTCTTTCTTTCAATTCTCTTTATGAGATTCCGCTTCAGTCGCCTGCGGACGGCAGCGGGCCATACCAAATTCTTTCAATTCTCTTTATGAGATTCCGTCGGCTTATATCAATTGAGGATGGGGGAGACTTCTGAGCTTTCAATTCTCTTTATGAGATTCTACATGTGTAGGATACGGAGTTGCATTGCATGATTTTGCCCATCGACTTCTGAGCTTTCAATTCTCTTTATGAGATTCGCAGAGAATACATACCGACACCATCAATGCTAGCCAGTCCTTTCAATTCTCTTTATGAGATTCCAAAGTCGTTTGGACTGAGGAGCAGAAAGATGTTTGGTTAACTTTCAATTCTCTTTATGAGATTCAAGAAGACGAGGTTATAGTTAGAGCGTACACAATAATCGAACGCTTTCAATTCTCTTTATGAGATTCCTATTACTACAGCAACAACGGTTACTGGGGTTGTTCGGTATCTTTCAATTCTCTTTATGAGATTCCGAGGGTTTTTCTTGCTCTATTTATTTATCTGGGCTTTTTCTGCATTTAAGTTTTGTGGTGTTGCTTCGGTGGTTGCTGATCTGCATTTAAGGTATGTGTTTCCACCGAAGCCCAGTGGAAAAATAATTTGGGTTTATTTTTATGGCGTCTTTTAAGCATTCTCCTTACATTTTCTAAGCGGCTAAGTATCGGGCTATTGTGGGCTGGGTGTGGATGCGTTCTCCTTAAACTTTTATCTTCCCTATTTAATGACAAATTTTTCTCCTCTTTCGCCCCTGCACTGGGCATGGATGATTATAGATTTTAAGCCCTCGTGGAGAGAAATGATTTTTGGATGTTTTGTCTAATAAATTTAGGTTTAGCATAGTTTCAGCTGGTGTGGCGGGTGGCTCAGGCAAAAAGAGGGCTGGGCGCTAATGAGGGTTTAGGCTGGTCCCCTCCAAGCATCGAAGAAGTCTTAACCTTGCCCATAGAGGATCTCCTCCCACGCCTAAAGACATCATTAAATGGGCTCTCCTCAGAGGAGGCGAGAAGGCGCCTCGAACTCTTTGGCTATAATGAGCTTGTTAGAAGAAAGAGGAGAACAATCACTATCGATTTTCTCTCCCACTTCAAAAATCCGCTAGTAATAATCCTCCTCATCGCTGGCCTAGTCTCCGGCCTTTTCGGAGAAACTGTAAACATGTCTATTATATTCTTTATAGTAATTTTCAGCGTAATCTTGGATTTTTATCAGGAATTTAAGGCTGAGAGGGCGGCTGAGATGCTGAAGCAGAGGGTGGCAACGACAGTCACAGTTTTAAGGGATGGCGTTAAAAGGGAGGTTAGACTTGAGGAGATAGTGCCCGGAGACATAATATTTCTTTCTGCAGGCGATATCGTGCCTGCGGACGCCCGTGTTATAAACGCAAAGGACTTATTTATAGATCAATCCGCATTGACTGGCGAATCCTTCCCAGTCGAAAAGACCAGCCTACCACTGAAATCCTATGATCCCTCAATAATCGAGTGGAGCAATTATCTCTTTATGGGGACTTCTGTCGTGGGCGGAGCGGCAACAGCTGTTGTCGTTAGGACCGGCAGCCATACAGAGTATGGAAAGATTGCAGAGAGACTTGTGGAAAGAGAGCCAGAAACAGAGTTCCAAAGGGGGGTTAGAAGTTTTGGTTACATGCTAATGCAGGTAACCTTCCTACTAGTCATATTAGTATTTTTCATTAACGCCCTTTATATGCGGAGCGTGCTCGAGTCACTCATTTTCGCTGTAGCTTTAGCCGTGGGCCTAACCCCGGAGCTTCTGCCAATGATAATCTCAGTAAACCTCTCGAAGGGAGCCGTGTCGATGGCTAGGAAGGGCGTAATCGTGAAGCGCCTGGCGGCAATACAGAATTTTGGGAGCATGGACGTTTTATGCACGGATAAGACTGGGACTCTAACGGAAAACAGGATAAAGCTTATCCTGCACGTAGACCTCAACGGCAACGAAAGCGATAAAGTCCTACTCTTCTCCTACCTTAATAGCTATTATCAGACTGGGCTTAAAAGTCCCCTAGACGAAGCCATACTAAGATTCAAAGATATAGACGTTAAAGATTATAGGAAGGTTGATGAGGTTCCATTTGATTTCATCCGCAAACGCCTCTCCATAGTTGTTGAGCATCAAAATCAACGCATCATGATCACTAAGGGCGCCCCAGAAGAGGTCGCTAAAATCTGCTCTTATTATGAGGTTGGGGAGATCATAGCCGATATAACAGATGAGGTGCGCAGAAGAATAGAGCAGAAGTATGTTGATCTTAGCGCTGAGGGCTTCAGGGTTTTAGCCGTAGCCTATAAGCGTCTGAGGGAGGACAAGCCCGTTTATACGGCGGGCGACGAAACAGAAATGATTTTTCTGGGCTTCATAGCCTTCCTCGACCCACCAAAAGAGACCGCGAGAGAAGCCCTACAGCTTCTGAAAAACGCTGGGATAGAGCTAAAGATTCTCACAGGCGATAATGAACTGGTAACCAGAAAGGTTTGTGAGGAACTGGGCTTTGAGATAAAGGGGGTTGTTACCGGGGGTGAGATTGCTCAGATGCATGACGATGCCCTTGCAAGGATTGTTGAGGAGGCAAATATATTCTGCAGGGTCACGCCAGCCCAGAAGGACAGAATAATAAACGCTTTAAAAAATAATGGGCACGTCGTTGGCTTCCTTGGGGATGGAATAAATGATGCGCCTTCACTGAAGGCTGCCGATGTTGGCATATCCGTTGAGAATGCCGTTGACGTTGCAAAGGAATCCGCAGACATTATTCTTCTGCAGAACGATCTGCGCGTGCTTTATGATGGGGTTTTGGAGGGCAGGAAAACCTTCGGTAACACTATGAAGTATATCATGATGGGCGTGAGCTCAAACTTTGGAAATATGTTCAGCGTTGCTGGGGCGTCATTATTTCTGCCATTCCTGCCGATGCTGCCAATACAAATATTACTTAACAACCTACTCTACGACTTTTCCCAGTCAACGATACCTACAGACGATGTTGACCATGAATATTTAGAGAAGCCTAAGAGATGGGATATACGCTTCATTAGATTATTCATGTTATGCCTCGGACCAGTCAGCTCTATTTTCGACTTCCTAACATTCTTTATAATGCTCTTCATTTTCCACGCCTCTGAACAGCTCTTCCAAACCGCTTGGTTTATCGAATCTCTAACTTCACAAACCCTTGTAATCTTCGCCATTAGAACAAAGAGATCGCCCTTCTGGAGAAGTAAACCCAGCCGGCTCTTGCTCCTCAGCAGCGCGGCTGTGATAACATTTGCGCTTGCCCTCCCCTATACGCCATTGGGACCAATTTTCAGGTTTGTGAAGCCTCCAGCCACCTTCTATATGGCGTTAGCAGCGATTCTCAGCATGTATATAGCGTTAGCTGAGTTCATTAAAATCTGGTTTTATAAAAGATATGGTTATCGCCTAGAGCAAATTCTTATACCGCCCAAAAGGATCGGAATATATCTTTCAAAGACTATGAAGCTAACCCAAAACACTATAGCCGCCATCTGCCTACACCCAGAAGACGAGATAACAGTTGACTCTCTATTAGAAGATTTACAGAGAAGTATAGAATACCCCCTGGACAATTACCAAATAGGCCACATAATACAATATTTGAGGCGCGCAAACCTCATAAGCTTCGACTGGCGCAAAAGAACAATTAAACGAGAAAAGGCGTTAAAAGAGTATGTGAGAAAACAGCTAATGACTAGCGAGATATGGCCGAGAATAATCCAAGACTGGCACAAAATTAGCATAATCATTAGAGAAAAATATGGAAAGGTAAATCTAGAATTTCAGGAACTCTTATCCCGTAGAACCGTTCTGATCTAGTGTTAACTTTCATCTCCCCCTTCATGAGAGGGCTTTCACCGTGAACGGTTGAAGCTGGCACATCTATCTGGAGCAGAGGCTTCCTGACAAGAAAGCCTATGCCTTCTTCGCCCCATCAATAAAGCTCACCCCTGCATAAAACATTAAAAGCTTTAAACTAGCGCTTAACATCTTCCTCCAAACTTAAACTTAACTTAAGCATAATGTATCGAAGTTTTCACTTAATTATTGGGGAAACATCAATCAGGTGCTTCTTTACTGCTTTACGCCTTTACAGTTCCATATCACTTATGAAGTACTCTCTATTTTCATAAAGTTTCGATTAAGTATTGTCTCATTTACCTTAAGCTGATCTCTGTGAGAAATGCTATGGGGAGTTTCCTTAGTTCTTCCATTTTGTTAAGCATCCCCTTCTCTGGTTTTAGGAAGAGCGCTTTTGCCTTAAGATTTATTGCAGCAGCTATTACATAGCAGTCTGACAAAGATATTCCAAGCTTTTTCTTGATCTCTCCGGCTTTAATACTCATGTCTGGCGTTATCTCCGCCATCTTAACTCTTACGGTAAGCCATTCGACGAGGTTTAACGCCTCCTCATTGGGCTTCTCGACGCCAGCTAACTCGTAGATTCTGGACGCCACATATATGATCTCTGAGACTGTGATAGGCGTAATGTATAGCTCTACAACCTTAGCTAGCGCGCCATCAAGAATCTTCTCAACAGCTCCCCTATGAGGCGAACCCCTCACAACATACTCTACTAGAACCCCAGCATCAACCACGTATCTCTCTAAGGATTCTCTTAAACTTCTCCTCCTCAAGCCCCCTCTCCTCGCTGAGCAGCTCCTCAACGATTTGAGGGTCTATATCAACGACCCTCGGTTTAAGCGGCCTTATCACTATTTCACCCTCCTTAGCTTCAGCAGACACCTCACCCTCACCTATACCAGCAGTCTCTCTTAATGGCTTCGGCAGTATCAGCACACCTTTCTTCCTAACTTTCAGTACAACTTTAACCATATTTTCACCAATAATGCTATGGTTAACTAACTTATAAAGTTTAACTTAGATAAACTTTTTATCTTCAAGATATTAATGCAAGCATAACTAGGTTACATCCCATCCATCCAGTACCTATAAAATCTACGACTCTTACGTCTATTTTACGCTCCTCAAGCTTATTTGCAAATGCTTGTAGGAAAGTATTGAATGACATTTCTCGCGAAATATCTCTCTTCTGAAACATTCATTGCAGAATGGTGAGTTAATCGGTCTCATAATTCCCTTACACATATTGCAGTAGGCTGTTATTGGGATAGTGTTTTGTTCTCTGGCTGATTGATACCATATACGCTTATACCTATGGACGAAGTCCCACCTTTTAGGAGGGTAAAGACCTCGTTGCTGCATTTTTATAAGCATCCACTTTGATAGTTCTGGGTCCAGCCAACGCTCAATATAGTCTACGGCGTAGTGTAGATCTGCGGCAAGCATGCCTCCATCGCCATAATTATCCCTTAAGAGAGAACGAACAATGTTCATAGCAAACGCCTTATCATCGTCATGCCTCAGACCATAAATGTTCTGTAAACCGCGCTCACCAAACTACCTGTCCGGATCATCAATCAAGAGGTTCGCATCCTTCAATGCGGATATACTTATACCCATAAGAGAACCAATCTCTTCATGACACCTATGACTCGGCATTAGAATAACCCTCAACGGTGATTGGAAATTGCCTATCCATTTTAATTTTGCTGCGCGCGGGTTCTGTTAACTTTTGGGGACTTGGATGGTTAAGCTCCTTTCCTGTTAACTGCAATTAACATAAGGATAGCACATTATGATGATGTTTCTTCTGCTTTTATGCGTAAGTGCTAACACTTCGCTTTTCATGGTTCGGCTTATTTACAGACTGGTAAAGACAAACGTTAATAATTTGTTCCATAAATTATCAATATATTAAAAGTCAAAATATGAAGGGGATGAAAGTGAGGTTTGAGGTTCTGGAAGGTTTATTTTTAGTTGCGGGTGGATTGTATCACTATACAAATCCATGTAATTGCAATGTATACTTAATAGATGGTGGTGCTGGTTCTTTAACATTAATTGATTCGGGAGCCGGAATTGACGACAGTCTTATAAAAAGTATTGAGAAACTTGGCTTTAACCCTAAAAATATAAAAATGATTATTAACACTCATACTCACTGGGATCATATTGGCGGTAACAAAAGGCTTCAGGAAATTAGTGGTTGCAAGATAGCCATCCATGAAAATGGGATCTCCTTACTTGAAAGAGAACAATGGCCGCATGGTTTAAAAATTGAGGTGGGGAGGGTTGACATAAAACTTAAAGATAACGATAGGATTAATGTAGGAAATTGTGAAATTAAAGTGATACACACTCCTGGTCACTCGCCCGATAGTATTTGCCTATTTATGGAGTACAAGGGGAGACGCGTACTTTTTTCGGGAGATACCGCTCAGGCTTGGGGGCAATTGGGAGTGATGGATATAGAGACCGATTTTAAAGCTTATAAGAAATCGTTAGAGAAACTTGCAAATCTTAGGATAGATGTTTTATTACCAGGACATGGTTTAGTTATAGTTTCTGATGCTCACGAGCATATAAACTTTTTACTGAAAAAACTTTCTGAAAAATGGGGCGATGTCATTCCATTCCCTCAACAAGAGCTAAAATATATTCTCTCAAAATGGGGTTATTAATTACGCTAGTTTAGAAAAATAGGTGCGCAATTTTTGCTATCTTTACTTTTGAGATTCAGCTTTCCAATTGAAGATAAATAACCTTTTCTGAGCATCTTATAACACAAAGACTACTTTCCTTTTTTCTCCATAGCAGTTCTTGTGCGGTACATATGCGCCTATACATTAAATGGATCAATCAATCCAATCATGAGGTCTTTGAGCATTTAAAAGATATTTTAATATTTTTATTAGATTTTAGATTAAAGCGAAATAAGTATCATTAAAGTAAGATGAGCCACAAACGTTAATTCTATTTTTATAAAAAAGGTTTTAAGAAAAGGAGATTTAAGGTAGTGGGAAGATTACTTCTGCCGTGGGTTTAACTTCTGGTGTCCATCCGTGAACGATTTCCATTTTTAGTTCTCCCTTCTCGGTTATTACCCATTGGCCCACTTGTGATTGTTGTGGGTTCCAGTGCCATTCAGGAATAAATTTTACTTTTCCCCAGCCCAAGCTTATAAAGTCTACTTTTGTAAACGCATTATTTATAGCTTCAGGATCAAGACTTCCAGCAGCCTCTAAGACGTGAACGACCACCTCTCCTACAGAATAGCCGGAAAGTATGTCAGTCCATGGTTTTCCTGTTTCTCGTGTCCACTCTTCAGCTAGCTGCATACCAGTTATTCCAGTTACTGAGCACTTCCAAGGTAAATACGGGTTCCATATATTAAATGGATCTATGAGCCCATGCTGTAATCCGCCGCCTATTGCCGCCACATCATCATAATTTTTGAGGGCTCTTCCATCCATGGCTAGCTTTGGCTTCCATCCTAATGTATTTGCTTGTCTCCACATATTTGCGAAGCTCGGAGCGTCGGATAAGCCCCATAAAATTTCAGCTCCAGCTTCTTTCCACTCACGAATTATAGCAGTGAAATCCATTGTTCCAGGGGCATATAACCCTAAATTCTTCTCCACACCGACTATGGTGTAGCCCGCTTTGGGCAATTTATCTTTAGCAAAGTTATAGAAAACTCTTCCATCCGCATCATCCGGAGCAAAAATGGCAACGCGTCTATTAGTTTTATCACGGAAGAGGTTTGTGAAATCAAGATATGCACCTAAATCTGTATATCCAGGTTTGCCGTGCCTTGGATCCCCTTCAGGAGGTTCAGTAATTAAAGAAGAAGCTATACACCACGCATATTTATAGGGCCCGCTCTCCCACCACGGCTCAAAAAGCCCGTCTGTAAGACAAGGCATCTTATATCTGTCACAGGTTTGGGCAATTGGAATAGCAGTTATAGGCGGGCCAGCGCTTGTCAGGAGTATATGAACTTTATCTTGAAGGATCAATTGCTCAGCCAAGGCAACTGCTTTAGTCGCGTCTGAAGAATCATCGTATGTAATAAGTTTTATTTGCAGTCTCTCTCCTCCGACAGTTACTTCAGTAACTTTGGAGAAGAACTTTTGTACTGCCCATGAATGCGGCTGACCAAAAGCTGCCAATACACCTGTTATCGAAGCTATGTAACCAACTCTGACCTCTTTTACACCTACTCTCGGAGCCGCGTAGTAGAGGTATGCCATTGTTCCAGCAATTGCTGCAATAACAACTATGACTACAACTATAAGTACCTTTGCGCGAAAAGTAATGCCACTTTTGCTCATGAGAATCCCCGTAATAACTTTATACATTTATACCATGTATTTAAGCTTTTTCAGCAAGAAATTAAGAAATTCAGATAGAAAAGCGGGCTTAGGCTTCGCCTAGAATCACTATTAGAATCTTTCAATGCAAAAAACTTTGTATATTTGTTTGTCTTCTATTATATGCTGCGTACTGGTAGAGGTATGCCTCCGGATACTGGTATTAACGCTCCGGTAATAAATGAGGAGAGGTCTGACGCTAGAAATAAAGCGGTATTCGCGACATCTTCTGGCATACCACATCTACGAAAAGGTACATGTTTCTTAGCAGCTTCCTCCCAGAAAGCTTCTATGTCTGCGAGTGATCTTCCTTCAAGAAAACCAGTTCCACGTATGGGCCCTGGTAAGATCGCATTTACATTCACGTTAAATGGGGCTAATTCTGTAGCTAAGTCGATTGTTAAACCAATCATTCCAGCTTTTGCGGCAGCATAACCGGGATTACATTCTGGTGGAGAAATAACTCCTATTGAAGAAATATTGATGATCTTTCCATATCTTCTAGCCCTCATAAGTGGCGCAACAGCTCTACAGAACAAGAAGGCGCTTTTTAGATTTAGATTTATGAGTTTATCCCAGTCTTCCTCGCTTTGTTCGATACCACTAGTGCGCGCAATGCTAATTCCGCCAGCATTATTGACTAATATATCAATTTTTCCAAATTTCCTTATGGTTTGATTAACCATACTATATACTTGTTCACTTCGTGTCACATCGCAAGGAATAAAAATTGCGCTTCGTCCCATCTTTTCTATCTCATTAGCTGTTTTATTTCCCTCTTCAATAAGTATGTCGGCAATAGCTATAGAGCAGCCATGTTCTGCAAACTTTAGAGCGATACTTTTTCCTATACCTCTTGCACCACCAGTAACTATTGCCACTTTATCTGAAAGTAAAGGTTGGACCATAAAATAACACCTCATAAATAATTTGTGCACTATCTATACTAAAAGACTTTCTATGAAAGAAAGTAGAGCCTTTAATGCTAAACGTTATAGACAATAAAATAGTACTTGTTATTTTTAACCCCCAGCGATGGCTGGCGACATTATTATGATCTTATCAAGGTCTTTAAGCTGAGCGTTTAAACCTTCTGGAAGATTTATTAAAAGATTATTTATAAAAATTATAGGATTTTCCTCAACGTCTATTTTTAACCCTTTTTTCTCCTCCATGATCTTAAGTAAATCAGCCAAGGAAGCGCCATCATTCAAGGAAAACCAGAATTCATGTATATTAGAGTCTTTAAGTATTTTTCCCATAAGTCTCACGAAAACCTTCATAGAACCTCACACATTTTGCATTTTAATGCCGCTTCATAATAAGATCTTCAAGACCAAGTTCTCTAAGTTTCTCTCTTGTCGGTATACCCTTCTCGTTCCATCCGCGTGCTTTATAATAATCTTTAATTAGGATATCTTCTTCAAAAATTTGTCCCCTCGCTGGGGTATCATCCCTCAGAATTGGCTCCTTCGTTATTCTTTCCGGCATTTTATCAAATTTGCCGTCAATACTGTCTCTGGCGTTTATAGATTTTTCAAGGTTAAAAATCCTTTCACCCACAATGAGTAAGTAATTTGGATCAGCAAACTCTTTAATACCAGTCGCAGCATATAACAGTTTAGAATATAGATCCAAGGTTATATTAAACGAAAAAGCAATAAATATACACCATATGCCGGTCTCATACGTAGCCGTTATGTCCTGCATATACTTAGCTATTTCTCCTTTCTCTTTCAAATCAAAGGGATCTACTTTTCTACCCTTATAGGGCATGCCAAACTCTTCAAATATTGAAACGCCTATTGTATGACTTGCACCTATTGGGGAGGTCGCCATGCTTAGCCCAAAGGCTTTGGCTCTTCGAGGATCGTGAGCAGGAAGTTCAAGCCCTTTAACATGCATAGCATACCTTTCAGAACCTCTACCTATCATCTCTGCTGCTTTTTTAACCCCCTCAGCAAGAAGTCTGCCTATGCCGATTCTTAATGCTATCCTTTTGATGAGCTCTGGTATAATATCAGGGTCACCCCACCGTAACTCTAATCCGTCAGTCTCGCTCTTACCTAAAATCCCCCGCTCATATAGCTCTATTGCAAATGCAATCGCGCTTCCTGCCGATATCGTGTCCAGTCCATATTTATCTGCCAACATATTTGCATAGGTTATTGATTCAATATTTATGTTGCCTAAGTTTCCTCCAAAAGCCCAATGCGTTTCATATTCCGGAAAGTCCCAAACGGTCCCCGCATATGGCCCCTTACTCAGTTTAAATATTTTTCCACATCTGACCATACAACCATAACATCCGTAATGCTTCACTATATATTTTCGTAGGTTTTCAGGCCTAAATGATGATGCGCCGTAAAGCTTTTCTTGCCGATAATTATATGTTGGAAAGCAGCCGCCGACGTATTCTAAATAAACTCCACTGTTAGTTCCAAGCTCTTGGAAAGGAGAGAGCCCAGGGCTGAATTTAATCGTGTTTATTTCTTCTTTTAAAGTTTCATCTAAACTCTTCTCATTATAAATTTCAGGTTTCTTTGAACCTCTGACAACGATCGCTTTTAAGTTTTTTACACCCATAACAGCGCCCCCTCCTCCTCTGGAAGCAGTTCTCATATCGTCTGTAACTATTGCCGCAAACTTTACTAAGTTCTCCCCTGCGGGTCCTATCACGATCATTCTTGCTTGTTTGTCCGTTTCTTCTCGAAGAAAAGCTGCCGTGGAATCTGTCGTCATGCCCCAAACTTTCTCAGCGTTCCTAAATTCAATATTCTCATCATGAATATACAGATAAATCGGCTCATCCGACCTACCTTCGATTAATATAGTATCATATCCAGCAAACTTGAGCTCCGCTCCAAAAAAGCCTCCGCCAACCGACCTAAAGTAGGTGCCCGTAAGTGGAGATTTAAATTGAGCCATCCACCTATGTACACCTAAGGCTTTTGTACCTGCTAATGGTCCCACGCTAATAATTATCTTGTTTTCAGGGCCAAGTGGATCAATATTGGCGGGAAGTTCATGCCACAAAAACCAGGCGCCAAAGCCTCTGCCACCAATTAAACTCCTTATAACCTCATCTTTTAAGTGTTCCGTAGTAGCCTTTTTCTTTGATAAGTTAACTCTTAAAATCTTTCCCATATAGCCATACATATAATGCTTCACCTGTTTTAAATAAAATAAATTTAATGTTTAAAAAATATTTGGGTTATGTAAAAGGGATTGAAGACAACTCTTTCTGCCGGAATTTTACTTTTACCGCGATAACATTTTGGAGACATTATCTTTTAATATTCTTAACATTAATGAGTGCTAATTTTCTGATGAAAAACCCTTTTCATCAGAAAATTTTCCTTCCTCAGGATTTTTTGGTCAAAAAGCGAGCGCACAATTATATCTTCATTTTCTCATTTCTTCGATTGATTTATCAACAAGCCATCTTGAGAGGCTATAAACCAGTCTAACAATTTCATTATTTGCTTAAATTTCATCCGCCTGAACCTTTTTTTAATTTATCAAAGAGTCCCCTTAGGCCTTTAGGAGCTAAGAAAACAAATAAAATGACTATTACCCCCTGTAAAATTAGTGATAGGCCAAGGTATCGAACAAGCTGCAAATATAATATAGTTGAGATGAAGGCCCCAAAAATCGGGCCCTCGACGCTTCGTAGCCCTCCTATGATTGTCGCCATTAATGGAATTAGTGTCCAGTTAACTCCAAAACCACTTACTGGCTCTATATAACCTTGGTAGAGATAAAAAGTTGCTCCAGCTAACCCAGTAAAGAAGGCGCAGATCACAAGTAAGAAGAGCTTGTACCTAAAAGTGGGCATTCCACAACTTAATGCCGCATCCTCATCATCACATATAGCTATAACATTTAATCCAATTTTGGAGTTTAAGGCGATCTTTACGACTAAAATTGAAATTAGAGCTAAAATAAGCGCAACATAGTATATTTCTATTCTAGTAATATATGCTGCTGCTTTTATTGGAATACCAGCTCCTCCCCATGTTACAGGTGAGGCCCATGGTGGTCTCCATGAGGTGAAAAATATCCTCATCATTTCCGTTAAAGCGAGAGAGCCTACGGAGAAATACACGCCTTTCACTCTAAATAGGGGCTTAGAGACGACTGCTGCAAAGGCTGCAGAGACACTGCTGCTTATTATTAGAGCAGCATAAGTTGGGCAACCAAAGTCTGTAAGAATCCCAAGCATATAACCAGCTAAGCCGACAAATGCGCCCTGACCTAACGAGAAGAAACCCCCATAACCAGCTAAAAAATTCCACATTTCCGCCATTGACAGAAAAATAAAATATAGTGTTAAGAAAGTAACCATGTATGCGCTTAAACCTATTAAGGGTATAAAGAGTAAAATGACAATCATAAGTGTTGCAGGCCAATATTTCTTTAAAGGAAAGTTCTGCCAAGCCCTAATCAACGCCCAAGAACCCCCTTTGGCCTTAAAGCGAGTATGATGAAGATAACTAAGTAGCTGGCAAATAACTGCCATGCTGGGTCAAAAAAGGTTGCTGTAAGAACCTGCACTAAACCAATTATGAGACCACCAATAAATGTACCGATCATACTGCCAAGACCACCTAAAACTACGATTCCAAAGGCTATTACCATATAGGACTTTCCTATTGAGGGAGAAAACGGATAAGTGAGTCCGATAAGAACTCCGGCAATTCCAGCCGTCAAGAAGGCAAGGCCTAGTGTAAGAGCGCGTATATTATCAGTGTTTATCCCCATCAATTGCGCAATTTTCCAGTCCTCAGACGAGGCTCTAATGGCCATGCCCAAATAAGTTTTCTTTAAAAATTCTCTTAGAGTAACTAGTACGGCGATAGAGACGAAAAAGTCCAATAAAAACACAAAAGGTACCTTTATGCCCCCTACCTCGCATGACCATAAGAGATAGCCAGTTATGAGAGCTTTTTGCATAGGTGACCATATCAGAAGGTATACATTTTCAAGAATTGTTGATATGGCTAATGTGGTTATTACAAACATCTCTACCGAGTATTTTAAGGCTCTGCTAAGACAGTATTTTTGAAGAAAGAAGCCTAAGGTCAAGAGAAACAATGATAAAGGGATGGCGCTAAGTAGCGGATCCATGCCAAGTAGTAGAAGTAATTGATAAGCAAGATAGCTGCTTAGTAGTATTATTTCTCCGTGAGCAATATTCATAACTTCCATAACTCCAAGAGTAAGTGACATGCCAATGCCGATGACGGCATATGCTCCCCCTAAGAGAGAGCCATAAACTACGGCTTCAATTAATTTCATAAACCATGACAATTCGCAATAGACCCTCCTATAAGCCAAGATAAGCTCTTCTTATACTCTCTTCATCTAGTAATTCGTCCGCCTTTCCCACTCTAGTTATCTTTCCAGCCTCAATTATACAGGCTCTATTTGCAAACTCAAGAGCTTTCCACACGTTCTGTTCTACTAAAAGGATCGTTACGCCCTGCGAATTAATTTCCTTACAAGCTTCATAGATTTTATCAGTAATTAAAGGCGACAGCCCTAATGAAACTTCATCTAGTAAGAGGAGCTTAGGGTTAGACATCAATGCCCTACCAATAAGCAACATCTTCCTCTCGCCTCCACTTAATTTATCTGCAGGTTGATTCATTCGCTCTTTTAGTATAGGAAACAATTTAAAGACTCTTTCTAACATTTTTTCCCTCTCTGCTCTATTTAGATATGAGCCAATCAATAAGTTCTCTAGGACTGTAAAACGGGAAAAGATAGCGGCACTACTTTCTGGCGCGAGGGTTAAGCCAAGCGCTATTCTTTGGTAGGTTTTAAGATGATCTATTTTCTTTCCTAGAAATTTTATAGTGCCAGTATATGATGAGAGCCCCATAATCGCGCTAAGGATGCTTGATTTTCCAGCCCCGTTAGATCCTATTAGAGCAAAAACTTCCCCCTTCCTAACATTAAAGGAAACGTTATGTACAACTCTAAGACCTCCATAATAAACGCTCAAATTATTTATCTCCAATATATTATCTTCTTCCATCATGCTCCTCTCCTTCCCAAATATATTTCGACAACTCTAGTATCTTTCGATACTTCTTCGGGCGTGCCTTCCGCAAGTTTCTCACCCAGATGCATAACTATGACTCTTTCAGCAATCTTCATCAAGAATGGCATTACATGCTCGACCACTATAATAGATAAGCCCATATCTTTTAGCATTTTAAATACAGAGAGCATCTCGGGAATCTCGTGTTCCCTTAGTCCTGCAGCAACTTCGTCAGCTAGGAGCAGCCTCGGTTTCGTACATAGTGCTCTGCCTAACTCTAATCTTCTTAACTCGGCCGATGTTAAATTTCCAGCAGGCCAATTTCTTTTATCTTCAAGTCCCACCATATGTAATACTTTTTCAACCTCTTTTTCCGCAGACGACCTACTACCGAAGTTACCACAGTTGATCGCAGCTATTAAAAGATTTTGAAAGACCGTCAAATTTTTAAATGGGCGAGGAATTTGGAATGTTCTGGCTATACCAAGCCTAGCTATAATATTTGGAGGTAGACCATCTACTCTTCGTCCATTAAAAAATATAGTGCCAGAAGAAGGCTTATAAAAACCCGATATAAGATTCAGTACGGTTGTCTTACCAGCCCCATTAGGGCCGATGATACCTAAAATTTCATTCTCCTTTAAGTCAAAACTAAGATTATTAACCGCTACTATGCCGCCGAACCTTTTCGATAATCCTTCGCATCTAAGCAGCATGGCGGCTTTCCCCTAAACCTTCGATAATAAAAATGCACCAAATATATTTTAAATTTTCTTAAAAACAATATGTTTCTGCAAAAACCTTCATAATCACAACAACAAAACATTTAAATATTTCAGTCTTTTTAATAAAGAGTTAAGGTTTTAAAAGAAATGGGACCAGATTAATGATGAGTTTAATTGAAGATATAGATCTTTTCTTTAAGGGTCCGGGCGCACCTATTCAGAGCGTGGTACGGGAAGGCGCTGTGTTTGTCTTCGAGATAGATGGAAGATCATATTCATGTTATAAGAAAGCTGGGAAAATCGAGGTTAAAGAGGGTAAGCCTGAAGATTACATGTTTTCAATAGCCTGTCAAAAAGAGGCATTCGAGGAGATTGTGTGTTGCAGAGATTATGCTGAATTTAGGTCTAAGTGGAAAGATCTAAAAATTAAAGGGGCTGTTAAACTGAGCTTTCCTGGGAGCGGCGCGTCTTTCATAAAAAAATGGGCGCTGCTTGGAATGTTTGAAGCTTTAAGGCGCTTTGGATTCTACCCATAATCACGATTTTTGAGGGAAAGTTATGACTAGAGAGGTTTGGGTTAAAGAACTTGAAGATTCCTTAGGCTCCGAGAAGGTCTCAGATAATCCCGCGGTGCTTGCATGCTACGCTACCTTGGGATCATGGGATAGAAGACCCTCAACGATGCCGCGAACCAAGATAATCAAATGTGTTTGCGTTCCTGAAACTGTAGATGACGTTCAGAATATAATTAGGATTGCCAACAAGTACAAGCTATCTATTGTGCCAGCGGTTACAGATATGATGGAACGTTGGCGGGCCGCACCTTTCAGCGGTTTCAAACCAGTGATAGATATATGGGTTGACCTCTCCCGAATGGATAAGATTATTGAAATCAATATTGAGGAGGCTTATGCCGTTGTTGAGCCCGGCGTAAGCTTTTATCAGCTCGGACAAGAGCTAGAGAAGCATGGATATTGGGTCTCATGTGGCAGTTATCCGCCGACAGCGTCAGTATTTGCTAGATTATCCTTCTTCGGGCAAAACCTTCCAACGCGTATAGGGGACTGGATTCTAGGTTATGAGATAGTTTTGCCAGATGGTTCAGTAAGAAGAACTCAGGGCGGAGAAGTAGGTAGATGGTTTAGGTTTCATACAAACCCCTTCCCTATTAGAATGGCTGAGTTAATATCTATGGCTCCTCAGCTATTTGGAATCATAACAAAATGCGCGCTTGTCATTCGACCGAAATTCGAGAGAAGTGAAATAATGTTTGTTGGTTTTAAGGACTATGAATCAGCGCTTAAAGCAACAACTGCCACCGCAAGGCGTTTTTTACAAGATGGTTCCTTTGTGTGGAATTGGGTTGCAATGCTAGCCAAAGAGGCGTTTCTAGACCCGAACTTCGAGAAGACCAGCGAGTACATACTTCATTATACCACTAGACCCCCATGGGATGTGCCCCAAGGCTTCTACTATAATTACATGTGGGCAGTATTTCACGGTGGTGAGCGGGAGGTGGAAGCAAGGATGAAAGAGTTCGAGGATATTTCAAAGCATTTTAAGGGGAAAATTATCGCAGAAAGAGAGATGGAAGACACCCTACCTTACACTTATCGCGACGTTATAGAGTCAGAGAGAGATCATAAATATGGGCTTGGAGCTACAATAGGCCATTTCGCTCAAGCAGGAGGATGGTTCTCACTTCTATTATTCTCAAGACATACAGTTATGCCAAAAATAGAGCAATTCTTGGTGCGCAAGTTCTGGGAGGATTATGGCATTAATGTACCATATTACTCAGAGCGACCGCATATGGGCGCGCATCAACCATGCTATCTTCGAGTGTTACTGAGAACAGACGCTTTAGAGGAAATAGATCCCATATACGCCACTTACCATAATACCATGATAGCCAGCATACTTAGATCTATATTGAAGGAATTCCATAAAGACATTTTTCTTGATAATTTTGTAGGGCTCTGGCAGTACGCTGAGAGTATAAAAGCGCTAAGCGAAATAATGCCTGAGATAAAGGTTCCTGATCCACCTTCTGATGTAGCCGAGCTAATAAAGTTAGCTTATGAAAGAGTAAACGTATCTTTTGTGCCAATTATATCAAAGATAAAAAGGGCTTTAGATCCAGATCTTATAATCTCACCGTGGAGCCTGTTAAGCTATGAACCCAGCTTTATAAAGGATCTAATAAAAATGGGGAGACTTCAAGTTATTCCTGAGCTACTACCTCCTGAGGTGAGGGGATAAAATGTCACATTATGTTGAGGAATTGAGGGAGATCTATATTTCGCTCCTCAGATGTATAAATTGTAGGGTATGCTCTGTTGGCGGGCGTACAAAGAAGTATACGGGCATAGGATGCCCAATGTACTCAAGGTTTAAGTTCCTCTCGCACTCCCCAACAGGCATAATACTATCAGCTAGAAACCTCGTTGAAGGAATAATTAGGCCGAGCCCCGAATTGATGGAGATACTCTCATATTGCACTGCGTGTGGCTATTGTGTAGAGGGTTGTTGGAACATATTAATGCTGGCCGCACGCCCCCTTATCGACCATGTAAAGATACTAGAGTTATTGAGAGCAGTATGTGTCGAAGCTGGCGCATTAAAGATTTCTGCTCTTGTAAAAACCCTTGACTATATGAGGAAGTATGGCAATCCTTTCGGGGTTTCTAGAAAAGATGAGAGACTTATGTGGATGAGAGATCTGGGCTTTAGGATTAAACTTCTACCTAAGCAGAAAGCCTCCATTTTACTTTATATGGGAAGCATGTATACATTAGAGCCTTTACTTCGTGATACTTGTCAGTCCATTGTTGAATTATTAGATGCTGTTAGCGTCGACTTCGGGATTCTTGAAAATGAGAGAGACGACGGTCTATTAGCACTTCAAGTTGGAGAAAGGGAACTATTCAGAGAAATAGCTGAGGAAAATATTGAAATTTTCAACGATCTTGGCGTAGAAGCTATAGTGACTCCTGACCCGCACGCGTATAATGCCTTCAAAGAGTATTATCCGCAAGTGGGAAAAATCGAACCAAAAGTTCTTCATATTACAGAGTATATTGAACAGTTAATCAAAGAAGGAAAGATAAAGTTGGGGGAGATAAGAGAAATTGTAACTTACCATGATCCTTGTAATCTTGGAAGGAGGGCAGGGATCTATGAGCCTCCAAGAAATGTGATTAATGCTATAAAAGGAATTGAGCTTCGCGAAATGGAAAGGTCGAAGGAGAGCGCTTGGTGTTGCGGCGCTGGCGGCGGCGTGGTATTCGCTCACCCCGATTTCATGAATTGGGTGGCCCAGCAGAGGATAAAAGAGGCGGAACTTACTGGCGCATCCACGTTAGTTACGGCCTGCCCATGGTGTGAATACTCCTTTAAGCAGGCAATAGAAACCATGAGGTCTCCTCTAAAGATTAAGAATATCGTAGAACTTGCGAAGGAAGCTCATCTGAAAACAGGATAACATGAAGACGGAAAATATATTGTGTACTAGCTAAGATCCATAGTTTACTTGCCTTTTCGCCCTCCTTTTAAGGAGATGAGAACACATATTATAAAACAAAGACTTAATTCTATCAGATGCTAATGTGTTTATGATCCCCTCAGGCATTAACATTAAGAAGAATACTAGAAGCGCGGCGTATATTAGATGGCGAACCCTATAAATGAAGCCGCGAAGCGACTCAGATATAAAGGTGAGAGCAAATGCCCCAATTACGGAGCCTAGAATTGTCCCTCTCCCACCTATAACAGCCATAGTCATGCCATCGATTGTCATGCCTATGGTTAGCGCTTCTGGGGTAACAGCCATTCTATAAAATGCGAAAAACGCGCCAGCTACTCCAGAGCAGAAGCTACTTATCAGAAATGATAATAACTTATATTTTGTTGTATTGATCCCTGAAGCTTGAGCAACAACCTCATTCTGGCGTATCGCTGCAAGTGGAAGCTTGAGCCTATGATTTCCAATATAGTGCATTATGCCTACAAGCACGATCATTAACAAGAGCGAAACGTAATAATTTGGGATATAGCCATGAAGAAAAGCTCTTACTGAAAAGCCCTCATCCCCTCTAGTTACTTCTGGGAAAGCCAATATTAAGGCTCTTATGGTTTCAGAGAAAGCCAGGGTAGTTATTGCGAGGTAGGGACCATGTAGTCTCAGACTAGGTACTCCGACGACCAAACTTAGAGCTGCCATAGAGAGACCAGCTAAAGGAAGGCATAAAAGGGGGTGGATATTATACCAGAGAGTTAAAAATGCGACTATGTATCCTCCGCCTCCAAAGAAAAGGGCGTGACCTAAGTTTATCTGCCCCGCACAGCCAGAAATCAGGTCCCAGCTAGACGCGAAGATTGCGTAAACACTGGATAGTATAACGACATGTATAATGTAAGGGTTATCTGTTAGTAATGGTATTAGCGCTAAAACAACTATGCCAATAATATTTAAGAACAATTTCTTATTCAAAGTCAACTGACTCACCCACTCCTTCTAAATAGTCCGGAAGGTCTTATGAGTAATGTTATAATTATGATGGCGAAATATGCTACTGTGCGCCATAGTGGTGAGATAAAATACCCTATTAATGTTTCAGTCAATGACAAGATAAAACCAGCAATTATTGCTCCTCTAATATCCCCTAAGCCTGCAAATATGACGATTGATAATGCTATTCCAAGATACTCCCATCCAATAGCTGGGTGAAACATATAAATCGAATTCAGAAGCAAGCCCGCGGTACCAGCTAAGGCACCAGCTATAGCGAACGTCGTTAAACGTATACGTTTGATATTAATGCCCATAATCATAGCAGCCTCCTCATCCTGCGCAACCGCTCGTATAGCCTTTCCGAGTTTAGTTTTTGTAACGAAGAGCCATAGTAGTAATGTAATGCTGATGGCGAAAGCTGCAAGAATAATCCTGTGGGTGCTTATTGATATGTCAAAGATCTTTAGAGAACCAGAAATGTATAGTGGGTACATTATATATACTGGACCCCACACCGCATAGAGGATTTGTTCAAGAATTCTACCTAAACCGAAAGTAAGCATGATCGTTCTGATTTCTGGGTGCCTGAATGGATAAATTATTTTTTCAATAGCAGCTCCGAGAAGGAAGGATATAAAGATGGCGAAGAGTGCTGCGGTAATGCTATCGCCAATTATATTGTAGAAGAGGTAACCTAAAAAGGCGGCAAAAACTAATTGGATACCATGAGCAAAGTTTAATATACGTGCTACGCCAAAAATGAGAGAGAAGCCGACGCTTATTATACTGTATAATGCTCCTAAGAGTAATGCTCTCAAAGCTAATTCAATAAATATCAAGACCTGTAACATCTTTCCCTCTTACTTAGATTTTAGTATATAGACTTTTAAAGATTACCTTGTTCACGGAAACTGCAGATAATCTTTGTTTAAACGCTATGATTTAAAATCTTTATGCACAACTTATAAAGGAAAGAGAAAATTATTAAGCAATTTCAGGTATAGAAAAATATTCTATTAAGTTTTACCTATTAGCAACTAAACCCAAAAACTTATATATCGTACTAAACGTATAGTGAAGATTGACACTAAAACGGGGGGGTTATTTTGGCGAGAAAGGCTATTACAAAAGTACAGATAGTGATAATTGTGGTTGTTATATTAATTATTGCTGCTGTAGCTTTTACAGCATACTATTATACTACGCCTCCTCCGCCCACTCCATCGCCCGCTCCTTCACAAGCTCCCGCACCAACCCCAACTCCTACACCTACCCCTGCTCCGACACCAGCCCCACGACCACCAATCAAAGTTGGCTTGGTGCTCCCACTAACGGGACCAGCGGCAAAGCTAGGGCAGCGTGGAGTTGACCAATTTATGATGGCTGTTGAAGAGATAAACGGGGCTGGTGGGGTCTTAGGAAGGCCGATAAATGTCATCATTGAGGATGATGAGGGAAATCCGGATAAATTTTTAACAGTGGTTAAAAAGCTCATAGAAATAGACAAAGTAGACCTTCTCATGGGTCCTCTCCACACGGGTAACTTGATTGCTGGGAGCGATTATATTGCAAGTAAAGGTATTCCACTTATTACGCCATTTTCATATGGCCCTATACTGCTTTATCAAAAGGATCCAGTGAAGTTTAGGGGCTTCTTCTCTTTATGGATGAATACAGAGGATGCTGCACGAGGACTACTAACATTTATTAGAGATGTTGCGAAAGCGAAGACATTCGTATATATAGGTGAAACTCTAACATTTTCTATAACAGCTGGCGAATACCTTGAGCTACATGCCAAAGAGATCGGAATACAGTGTTTAGAACGTATAACCGTTCCAGTAGGATGTAAAGACTTTAGCGATGTTATATTGAAAATAAGGGGCTTAAATCCAGATGTTGTTGTAACAACCATATATAGTGGGGCTGAGGTAACTTTAGTGAGACAATGGTATGAGCAAAAGGTTCCTAAGTCACTTTGTGGTTTAACAGCCCTCTTTGCAGAGTGGGATCTAGTTGATCTTATAGGAGAGCAATCGGATTACGTGTGTTTTGTTGCGCCAATGTGGAACGTATCGATCACCGAAAAAACAATTCGATATTATAACAAGTTCTATGAGAAGTATGGCTATAAGATTGGTGGATCAGCCTTAGCTTACGATGGCATGTATTTCGTAAAAGCTGTAATAGAAAAAGCAGGCACTTTAGATCCGGAAGTTCTAATAAAAGCCTGTGAAGAAGTTGAAATTATTGGGGCTGCCGGAAGAATTAAAATAGACTCAAGGACTCATGGTCCTATTTATGGCCCGGGATACATAGATTGGATTATAGGACAATGGATTGGTGGAAAACCTTATGTGATTTACCCCTCCCATCTAGCTGAAGCAGAGTTCAGAAAGGCTCCATGGTGGGGTTAGCTGCATCTCTTTTTCATTTTTCACAATCTACTTTTATTAGAGTATTGTTTAATCAACGCCTAAATAAGCTCGCCTAACCGTCTTGTTATTTATGAGATCTTTACTTTCTCCCTCTAAAACTATTTTTCCATTCTCAAGAACATAGGCTCTGTCAGATATTTTTAAGGCTGAGACCGCATCTTGCTCAACAAGCAGAATGGATACACCCTCACTATTAATCTCCTTTATGCTCTTGAAAATGTTACTTTTTACAATCGGCGATAGACCTAAAGAGGGCTCATCCAACATTAAAACTTTTGGGTTGCTCATCAAAGCCCTTCCTATGGCAAGCATTTGCTGCTCGCCACCACTCAATGTGCCAGCAAGCTGATTTTTCCTCTCTTTTAGGATAGGGAATAAATTAAAAACGAATTCTATGGTTTTCTTAACAGAATTTATATCCCTGCATAAATATGCGCCTAGCTCAAGGTTCTCTAAAACGCTCATTTCTGGGAACAATCTCCTCCTTTCGGGACATAAAGTTATTCCCATCTTCACTATTTCATGGGGTGGTAATCTCTGGATCTCTTTCCCCATGAACCTTATGGACCCCTGACTAATTCTCTTTAATCCCATTATGGATCGTAGAAGTGTGGTTTTGCCAGCACCGTTGGATCCTAAAACAGCTACGATCTCTCCTTCGTTTAAACTTAGTGTCACATCATTGAGAACTAGGGCCCTCTCATAATGGACAAAAATATTCTCTACGCTAAGCAACAAAGTTACCCCCCATGTAGGCCTGTATAACTCTCATGTCTCTGGCTACTTCAAGGGGTTTTCCAGACGCTATTTTCTCACCACCAGACATCACTATCACGTAATCAGAGATGCTCATAATGACTCTCATGACATGTTCTATAATAATAATGGCTTTACCCTCCCTCTTTAACGCTTTAAGTAAATCTATAATTTCATTTGTTTCCTCAAAACTTAGACCTGCAAAAATCTCATCTAATAAGAGAAGCTTTGGATTTAGGGCAAGAGCTCTTGCTAGTTCAAGTCTTTTTAGTTCACCATGGGATAGATTCCTTGCAATTTCATTCTCACGGTGTAAGAGACCCACCTGCTCTAAGATCTCTCTCGCCTTTTTCTTCAGAATTTGGCCCCTCTCGCCCCTACCACACAATGCCACGGACACATTATCTAAACAGGTCATTTCATTAAATGGATTAACTACTTGAAAAGTTCTAGCTATCCCTTCTCTGGCAATCTTATGAGGCTTAGCTCCAGTTATGTTTTTACCATTAAACTTTATTATCCCATAGTCAGGCTTGAGAAAACCTGTTATAAGATTAAAAACTGTGGTTTTTCCAGCGCCATTAGGTCCGATTAAGCCTACTATTTCTCCCTCGTTGACACTAAAACTTAAGTTTTTAACTGCAACCAACCCTCCAAAAGACTTTGTGAGTCCTTCGACCTCCAGCAACATATTTAATACCCCTTTTCGCCAGCACTATTCTTGGTAATCTAAGAATATTTTAGTTTTTTCGACATCCATACATATGCAAAAACGCTTATCATACTTAACGATTCTAATAATACTCTCACTCAACATTCTCTTTTTGGGATTATAGGAACAAGCAAATGGGAATCATATTTGCCTCCTGCGTAAATCACATGTTCACCCCTATTTATGGTTCTTGAATGAAGATACATTGAACCCCTTGAGACGAGAAGATCGTAATCGCGGCCTTGAATAATCAGCTGTAACCTTTCACCTTGATGAAATAGAATGCTTGTAGGCCAAATTTCAATCTCTACTGGAACTATCTCACCAGGTTTTAATTTAAGATGTCTTTGATGCTTAAGAACTGGCTGATACTCTGTTGAGTTTTCCTCGTCTAGCTCTCTATGGGAGACGCGAAGCCAGCCGAGAGCAGCTGGTCCATCATTTATTGTGTTCTGTATTGGAAAACCAACCCTCTGCCCAGACCGATCAATCTTCTCGATTATTACGAATAAATCCATGTCATCGTTGTTGATCGCTTCCACCCACAGCTTCAGCTTCATATGCCCAGTAAGTTCAGTCTTCTCGTCAAAAATATATTCGAAGATTACTTCCCCCTTCTGAGCATCATAATGGACAGATGATTCTTTGAGGACTGGATGCTTGCTCATCGTACCATCTTCCGCGTTTAAGTAAAGTTTCTCATATTTAGTGCGGGCTATTGGCCACTCATCCTCAGCCCTCCAGTAACCGAGGAAACCTCTATCCCTAACCTCTATCAGAACCCTTGGGAAATATTTCCAATCATTATCTATACCCTTTAAGTACCTATCAAAGAATAATCTCAGCAATTCAACATTCTGATGATAATCCTGCCATTTTTTTCCTCCATGAACTCTAAGCCACTTCTCTTTTGAGGATATTTTCTTGAATCCTTCAAGTGTTCCACGCGTATGGAGCCCGTGATCAGACCAGCTAGCCACAACGAATGTTGGCACAGTTACCTTTGAAAGATCAGGGTTTAGGCTTTTCCAGTACTCATCAAAAAATGGATGTCTATTAAACATCATTTCCTCGATATCTTCCACACGGGAGTTTGAGAAAAAACGCTTTGATATCCTTAAGGGGAAGTCGGATGGAATCCCTCCATGATAGGCGAATTCACGGTAAAAATCAGTAAGTCCTTCCCATGGATTTATTGCCTTTAAATGCGGCGGATTTAGCGCAGCTACCTTCCATTGAATGGCGGCGAGATAAGAAACTCCTGTCATACCGACATTTCCATTACTCCATGGCTGAGCGGCAGCCCACTCTATTAAATCATAGCAATCCTGAGCTTCTTGCTCGCTCATATGGGTATAATCCCCCTCAGAACCCCATAGCCCCCGTGGATCTGCGTGGATGACGATATAACCATGCTGGCACCAATAGCCGGGATCAGCGCCCTCAAAAATAGCGTATTTAGAGAGATCAGCATCGCTAACACCGCAACCCGGAAAAGAACTATATTTAACATGAGGTGGGTTATGTTTACCATAAAGTGTCCAACAAATAATGATGGGGTATTTCCCATCTTTTTTTGGGCGATATATATTGACACGTATTTTAGCACCATCACGTAAAGGCACAGCAACATCATACTCGCATATGATCCCTAGTTTTTCATCAACTTCCACGCGGGGGTTGAGACCGGGGTAATAACCCTCACTCAGAGGCCTTCCTTCTTTAAAAACTATCTCAATTTTCTTCATATTCATCTCTTTCCATCTTATAAACGGTTTCTTCACAATCATGCTTATAAAGCTAACGACAGTTTGCGATAGTAAGGGGTTTCAAATTTAGCCAACCGAAAATGTTCTCCCAGTCGCCTTTTAGTGAATGCGAAAAGTCTTTACGTACCCTGATTGATGTAAAATTAGAGCCTCTGGCGGGCACCCCTTTATCTCACGAATTATTTTCTTCCTATACCCAGGCACCAAGTAATAACCATGCTGATCTGGCAGCTAAAGATTACTTTATGCTATTTTGATGCCCCAGTAGTTTTATGACCCCTTTAAGAAGAGCGCTCGTTTTTCCTCAGTTCTACAAGACAAATTTATATCATAGATAGTCTCGTCCATAATTTAACCATAAGTAATCTGTTTCTTCTCGAAGAAAAGTTGTCGCAGAATTAGTGTCATGCCCTAAACTCTCTTAGCACTTCTAAATTCGATATTCCCGTCACGAATATCAGGTAAATCAGCTCATCTACCTTCAATTAACATAGCATCATATCCAGCAAACTTGAACTCCACTTTCTCCTAAACCTTTTTTAAATTTTCTTAAAAACAATATGTTTTGCAAAAACCTTCACAATTTGGGGTGAGTTAAAAAATAAAAAGTTATTATAAGAGAAGTTTCACAGAGCTTGCCAAAAAACTTCTGCTATGTTTAATATTTTAATTGAGATTTCATCCCCGGCTTCGGCTATCGTCTTAAGACTGTACTCGCACCAAGGGCAGGCTGTAACCATTATTGAGCTTCCAGTACTCTTAGCTTCATTAATTCTTTCCTCTGCCATGCTTTTCATAAGATCGGGGAAAGCTGCCATAACTCCCCCGCCAGCGCCACAACACCATGTTTGCTCACGGCTTCTAGGCATCTCCCTTAATTCTATTCCACTAATCTTGCTGAGAATATTTCTTGGCTCTTGAATGATTCTTACAAACCTTGCAAGGTTGCATGGGTCACTATAAGTTATTGTGACATTTAGTATTTTCGTGGGTTTAAGCTTACCGTCTTCAACCAATTGGTTAAGAAACTCAGCAAAATGCTGTACTTGGAAGTTTATGCCCGCGACCTTTGGATAAAGCTTCTTTATTGTATAATAGCAGTGTGGGCATGGTGTGACCAGCTTTTCTATCCCTAAATTATTTAACATCTTTATATTCTTCTCAGCGAGTTCCTGGAAGAGCCCTCTTTCACCGATTTGGAGCTGAAGGTGCCCGCAGCAAACTTCCTCTTCACCAAGTATTCCAAAGTCTACTTTAGCTTTTTCTAGTATTCTTACGAATATTTTTGCAGTCTCTCTAACGGTTGGTTCAAAAGAGTACATGCAACCAGGATAAAATAGTATTTTAGCGCTCTCTTTACTTAAGTTTTTAATTTTAAAATCTAACCCTTCAATCCATTTTAATCGTTCTCTCTTTGAAGCAAATGGATTTCCAAACTTGAGTGTGTTCTCTAGAAGGGCCTTATGTTCAGGAAAGATAATACCCCTTTCTACAAGCTGCTCTCTAATAAACTGTATTATATCTGTAATGTTTAGCCACCCTTTTTCTAAATATTCTTTTCCAACAAGTTTCTTACCAAATATGCCACAGTTTTCTTGACAAGCCCCACACAAAGTACACTTGTAGAAGACGTCTGCGAGGCTTTCGTCATAATTTATTGATCCAAAAACAAGAGCCTTTACTAGAGAAATTTTGCCAGAGGCGCTAAAAGCATAGAAGCCATATTTTTCATATGATGGACATATTGGAAGGAAATCTGGGAGATCGGACCAAATGCAACTACGACATCTAATGCAAGACATAACGGCTGCGCCGAGAAAATCACCTATCTCTTTTAAGCTAACCATTTTATACACCTCATTCCTCTGGCCACATATGCGGGGACATTATATTATTTGGATCTAAAGCTTTTTTAATCCTCTTTAATACCTCATAGTATCCGCCAGTTTGCTTTAAAATTGCTTTAGCTTCTTCCCGCGTTGTTGGCGGCTTATGCCCAAAGAAGCCGTATTTTCTAATTAACTCTGCTGAGTAAATTCCATACTTCTTTAAATCTTCTTTAAACTCATCGAAAGTTCCACCTAGCCTTGAAATGTAGAATCTATGGAACATCATTCTTCCCTGATCAAATGGTTGCATGTAAGCTGCTATTAGAGACATTCCTTCCTTGCCCTCAAAAAGATCTACAAGAGCTTTCTCCATGCTCACCAAATTTCTTGGCGGAACAAGACCAATATACGCCGCGGTAGTGAAGGGTATCATGAGGCCTAAAGCCATCGCAGGTGAACGGGGAGGTTCATGCCTGACATGCCTTTCTACACACATCTCATAAAAATACGGATAATTATTCTTAAACTCACATTGATCAAAAATTATGCCGCCACATTCCTGCGCAATCTTCTCACATACGCTCATTTGAGCATTAACAACCTCCTTAAATCCCTCAAACGTTGTGACGGCAAACCAGAGGGGCATCCCTTCCGGAGACTCATAAAACCCTCTGGGACCCCAAGTGTCGTATGGGATTAGGTTTTTATCATCATAAATTCTTCCATAAATCATCTTTCCCCACTGCTCCATTTGTAAAACTGCTTTCCAATGCCAGATAACCATATGTTCAGCAAGACCATGAAGGCATACACGTTTACAGAACTTCACCGCATTCTCCGTAGAATTAAAGCCGACCACATGAAATGTAGCAACTTCACCTTTCGGGTAAATTCTAATTGCGAACTTCGTGATGACGCCGAACATGCCATTTGCATTCAACCAAAGGCCGTGTATGTCTGGAAAATTAAAGTACCGATGTGCCCAACTGCCATGTTCAGTGCACGCTCCACCAGTTCTAACAAGAGTACCATCTGGCAGCACCACTTCAAAACCTAATATATCGTCAAAGTCTCCACTACCTCGATGCCCTTGAACTTGCGTTGTAGCGGGGCCAAAAACAGTAAGTTGCGGATTATAGCTGCCTTTAGCATGCCAAAATCCAAGGGGTTCTAACACTTTATATAGCTGACCATTGGTTACACCGGGCTCGAGGACAGCATAGCATTCTTCAGTATTCACTTCTATTATCCTATTCATTCCAGACATGTCAAGAACGATGCCACGTGGGATACAGAATGTAGAGGCTGCTGAGAGAAGGCACCCTCCCGCTACTGGCGTCACTGGTATAATATATTTATTAGCTATCTTAAGCGTTGCCTGAACGTGTTCTACTTCTTTTGGGCGAACAACTATCTCCGGGATCAGGAATGGAACTGCTCCATAGCTAGCGCATACTGCAGGGCTATCTGATACATTCTCTTCACCGATAATCTTCTTCAGCTCTCTAACAACATTCTTCCTTTGCTCCTCAGACATTCTCTTTTTATATTCCGGGTACATCTCCAGAATATATGATTGCATGGCGGCAAAAGGGGTGTCCTTAACAGACCCATATAATGAAGAAGTCTCAAAATTCATTTAAATCACCTCCTTGGAGATGTTAAACCCATCTTTCTTAGCATAGAAGTTGCTCCACACGCTAGTAATATAGATGTTGGAGCAGATACATTTACGTGAATGTCACCCCGCAAATATAGTTTTCGGAGAACATCTTTGATATCTTCTTTAGCTTCTTCGATAGAAGAAATAATATCTTTATTGATCTTGAAGATTAAAAGTGGTTTATCATTTTCTGAGGGAGGCATTAGCATAATCTTAGCATTGATCTTAGCAACTTTATATAATTCATCATTTATGACTAGATGTACCATTGATCCGTTCTTCAACTCTAAAAAAGCTTCCTTTAGCTGCCCCTCAAGAAGATTTTTAAGGCGTTCTTTCATAAAGTCACCCACTATCTGTTTCAACTCTATAAAAATTTCCTCTATAAAAGATTTATTTGCAAAAACAATGCAGCAATCTATCTCAGATGCTCTTTAAGGCTTTTATTTTTGGTTTTTAGAAGAGTTTCCAATCCCTTTACTCAAAAAGATGGTATTACCTCCTTCGCGAATCTCCGTATGGCTTCTATGAATTTTCCGTTAGTCATGGGTCTAGACCACGGAATTTCAACAATGTAATATTGACATCCGGCCCGAACATATTTTTCGATCATGTTAACATCGTCTGTTACCTTTTCAGTTATCCATCCTAAAAGGGCGAATGTGAATTTATCCAAGCTTCTATTATACTCTTTTAAGTATTTTTTAACCATGATCACTGCCTCTTCGTACTTTTCAGGCTTAGGATAGCCCGGACCGCCCCTATGGGGTAACCAGCCGTCAAAGTATTTAGCTGTTATTTTTAGCATACGTGGTCCTAGGCCGCCTGACCATAATGGGGGTCTGGGCTTCTGTTTTGGTTTGGGTTGGAGAACAGCATCCCTCAGCCTATAATATTTTCCATTAAATGTCACCTTATCCTCCGTCCAAAGCTTAATCATTATTTGCAGCCCCTCTAAAAACCTCTCAACCCTTTCTTTCGGTTCGCCTAAATATCCTTGGGGTGAATAATTAATAAACTCGTTTGGAAATATTCCCGCGCCTAATCCAACTATGACCCTTCCCTCAGACAATAGGTCGACGGTAGCTATTACTTTGGCTAATTGGCTAGGGATCCATCTGGGTAGAGGGCTGACGCAAGTCCCAATCCTTATTTTCTCGGTTTTTGCAGCAATATACGAGAGCGTTGACCAAGCATCTAATAACTCATTAGAGGGGAACTCTGAGATTGGCAGATCATAGTGATCTGGAATAAATATTGAATCATATCCGAGATTTTCCGCTTCATGAATCCATCTCTCAAACTCTTCAACTTTCTTCCACCATAGAAACGGTGAGGGGGAAACTCCAAACTTCATAAAAATATCAACCCTCATATAATTGGGATTAAAGTCTTGTTTTTAAATCTTATTTATTATTTTTCCTTTATCATATAAGGCTTTCCCATTTATTTAGCTTTAAGGAATTTGGTTAAGTTGAACATCACCAAGAAAAAAGTAATAGCCTGCAA
>Ga0209394_1000298_pt1 | contig 43470 bp, 50 predicted proteins | sample JNZ201metaG_FD_184122 | JGI IMG/M metagenome (GOLD analysis project Ga0209394, IMG submission 184122) | Hot spring microbial communities from Jinze hot spring, China to study Microbial Dark Matter (Phase II) - JNZ 20120812A (SPAdes) (version 3) ...
AATCGTAATGTTGTCCGTTCCATACAAAGATGCAGTCCAAACCAGGTCTTCCAAGCCACTTTATAACAGGTATTAACTTTTATTATCTCTGGTTAGTTCCAGCGACAAGCATTATTAGCTTCATTTTAATAGCCCGAATAAGTGCTATTATAGCTAGACCCCGGAAGCGTCCTCAGACATGAAACAACTCCGAGACTCAGGCCAGATAACCATGGGATGACATGCCTAGGACGTCGTTAGGCTTTTCTAAACTCCTCTACGATTCCTTCCACATTTGGTGTTGGATTTTTGAGTAGCTTTTCTGTAGGTATTGTGGTTAGCCAAAGACTCTGAATATCAGTTGGTTACTTAAATAGGATGTGCCTATAGCTAGGAGTTTTACTATGTCTTTCATCGCATTCCCCATTATTTGGTGGGGTTTCTAAGTATTAGGAAGATTCCCTAGAGTAGGGCCTTAATGTGGTGGACCTCACCACTCGGAGTATGCGGGAGGGGTCAGTAGTAGCAAGTACTGATACGCATGCTTCCTAACATATCTCCTTACCACATTAACAGTAGTAGTTTGTGAGAGCATGATCTTAGCGAAGAGCCCTACTACATTGAGTGGAGGTGCCACTACATCACCAACACACCAGTACCGAAGATAAATTAGTAGGCGTTAAGCCCTCCCCACTATACTACCCCTAGGAATAAAACCTTTCTAATTACATGCTATTTAAATCGCTAATAAAATTTTAGACCCTACATAATGTACTACTTAAATTTCATTTATAACCTAACTTAAGTATCTAAAAATCTACAACTAGGAGTCCTACCCACCGTGGCTCTCAACACTTAACCTACTGTATACCTCCCTAGCATTCCTAACCAGTCTTAAAAAGATCTTAAAGCATTTATTGTATGTGGTGCAGGCCTCTGGTATCGGGTGTATGTGCTCCCCCTCTGAGCCATCCTTCAAACTCTCTAAACTTCTCACATATCCTAAAGCTTTTAGAGCGGTATTTGAGGCACCTATTACTACGGCGTCGCGTGGGCTTAAATGCATAATTATCGGCTTGCATAAAACGTTGGAGAACACCTCAACCAACTCTCTATTACTGCACCCACCCCCTGCGCAGTGGATCTTGTTAACTTCAACACCGTTTTCCTCAAGTGCTTGTAGGATGGTCTTAACTGTGAGTGCTATACCTTCAATTACTGAGCGTGTTATGTATTCCCACCCATGCTCTAGGCGGAGGCCGAAGATAGTTACTGCTAGTTTAGGGTCTCTAAATGGGTACCTCTCACCAGCGACGTATGGGAGTGTGTAAATACCTTCACTACATGCTACCCTCCCACTCATGGAGAGTGACCCTATGTTTAAGAGCTTTTTAAGCCATTCAACTACGACCATACCATTATTTGAAGCACCGCCAATAGCTCTATAGCCATCTACTGCGTAATATGCGAAAAACCTCGCCTCCCCACTCCTATCGAGGATTAGATCCCGAAGTAACGTCCTTATAACTGCTGTAGAACCTAGGTTTAAAACAGCTTCCGAACCGAAGGCGCAGTACCCAACATTCTGTAAAGCCCCGTCGAAAGAACCGAGGACTAATGCAACCTTATTCCTAACCCCAACCTCAGGTAGTTCTATGTAGTCGTAGACCTTACCTCCCTCATAAAGCTCTGGAAGCATCTCCTCACCAACCTGGGAGATCTCTAACGCTAACGAATCCCACTTCAAACTATGTATGTTTAGAAATCCAGTACCTGAAGCAACGCCGTAGTCTACTACATGACGTCCCACCAACCTATACGCTAAGTAATCCTTTACAAAACACAGCTTAAGACCCTGCCTAAGTACCCCCTCCCTCCTCATCCAAAGCACCTTACAGAGTGGGAAGACGAAGAGGGGAGGGCACCCAGTCCTCCCATAGAGCTCAGAGCTAAACCCCTCTAAAAACTCCTGCATGCCCGATGACCGGCGATCCAAGTGGGTCATCACATTAGCAACCACTCTAAAATCAGTGTCAAGAAGCGCTAAGCCATGTAGGTATGTACTAAGTGAGATAGCCTCAACACTACCCTCATACCCTCTAACAACTTCGCGAATCCCTCGTAATGTTAAATCCCATAAAAGCTTTAAGTCATGCTCAGCAGCTAAAGGAGCTTCAAAAATTAGAGGGACATCAGAGACATAACTCCTTAAAACCCTCCCATCATTACTGACCAAACCCACCTTAACGCTTGAAGTCCCTACATCCACTGAGACAATCATTGCTAATTCCATTCTTATATTTAAACTTAAGTAAATTAAATATCACGGCAAACAGAGAATCCAACCTACACACTACTTAAAAATTAACCACCCCTAAATGATTACACATAACCACTACTTTACGTTATTAACCTATGAAAAGCTTTTTAAGTTGTTGGTTAAGATGTTCTCAGGAAACTCACGGGTAGTGAGAGCTGACCTATAGTGAAGATACCGTTGGATCAGATATGTGTTAAGTCTGGCGTGCTCTGCCCCCGATGTCAAGGATTAGTTGATAGTAGAGTTGTAGATCCTTATGAAATCGATGTTATGAGGGCTCTACTTGAGCTGGAAAACGAGTCCGACTTCAAATTCCTTAAAGATGCAACCTACTACAAAGCCGTTAAGTCAGGTAACTTCTTAGTCCTACTGATCCAGCTACCTGACTCCTCTACAACTCCTCGACTGCTTAGCAAGTTAGATAAGCATTTATCAGAATTACTAGGTGTTAAAGTCCGCGTAGTGGATAAATCATCTAATAATATTAAGTCTATAGCCCTCCAGCTAGTAATGCCTGCTAGGGTGTCTGGGATAAATACTTTATGGCTTCCAGACGGCTCAACTCAATACATAGTCAGGATCCCCAGATCTGATAGTAGGTACCTACCAGCTAGTAAGGAAGTTATTGAGGAAGTACTCACTAACTTAATAGGGAGTAGTGTTAGGATCAGAACTGAGTAAGGGGTCGAATAATGAATTTATTTAGAACCCACCTATCTAGTGATATTAGCAAGTCAATGGCAGGTACTGAAGTAGTCATAGCTGGCTGGGTCCATGTTAAGAGGGACCTAGGGGGTAAGAAATTTTTAATAATTAGAGATAAGGACGGGTACGTTCAAGTAGTTATCAGTAAGTCTGACTCTGAAGAACTGCTGAAAAAATTCTACGAATTAACACCTGAATCCGTAGTCAGTATTAAAGGTGTTGTAAGAGCTGATGAGAGAGCTCCCGGAGGCTTTGAAATAATCCCTAACTCAATAGTAGTTCACAGCATAGCTAAGGCCCCCCTCCCACTCGACGTCACCGGTAAGGTGAGGGCTGATATAGATACAAGACTTCGTGAAAGGGTGCTCGACCTACGTAGGGAGGAGAGTAGGGCTATATTTAAGATAGTTTCAGTAGCCCTTAGATCGATTAGGGAGGAGCTCTACAGCAACGGCTTCATAGAGGTTAACACTCCGAAGATAATTGCAACAGCGACTGAGGGAGGTGCCGCACTATTCCCAGTCATATACTTCGGTAGGGAGGCATTCCTAGCTCAGAGCCCGCAACTCTATAAGGAATTACTAGCAGGTGCTTTTGAGAGAGTATTCGAAATAGCTCATGCATGGCGGGCTGAAGAATCCGACACACCCTACCACCTATCAGAGTTCATAAGCGTTGATATTGAGATGGCATTCGCAAACTACGAAACCGTGATGGAAGTCTTAGAGAAAGTAATATACAGAGTTGTTAAAAACGTTGGTGAAGAGTGTTCTAAAGAACTTAAAGTACTCAACCACGAATTACCGCAGGTGAGGCTCCCCTTAAAGAGGTTTAAATACGTAGACGTTGTAGAATTGCTTAGAGGTTTAGGTTCAAATATTAGTAAGGGTGACGATATATCAGCCTCAGACCTTAGGACGTTCTCAAAAGAGGTTGGTGAGGACCTCTACTTCATAGTTAAGTGGCCTTCAACTACGAGGCCCTTCTACACAAAGCTATGTGATGATGACCCCGCATATACAGAATCCTTCGACTTCATATACAATTTCTTAGAAGTAGCTTCCGGTAGTTCTAGAATACATAGGAAGGAAGTACTGGTAAGTAGGTTGAGGGAGAAGGGGTTAAACCCTGAGAGCTTTAACTACTTCCTGAAATGGTTTGACTACGGAATGCCGCCACATGCTGGATGGGGTATGGGTTTAAATAGACTGGCCTTAATGATTACCGGTAAGAATAACGTTAGGGAGGTAACCCTATTTCCGAGAGATAAGAAGAGGTTAGAGCCCTAACCGCTTTATCAAGTTAAGGATTTAAGCTTACTCTAACTACACTATTTGATGAAGTGTAAGAGGCTAGTATTTAAGAGTAAGTACCTCAGAGACCTACTACTAGGGAGGAAGGTTACGACAATAAGGCTTAGGAGTAATGTCAATGTAGGTGATGTTGTTGAGGTCATAGCAGGTGATTTAAAGGTTGGGAAAGCAGTCATAGAGGCTATTAGGACTAAGAGGTTGGACGAGCTGACAGACCGTGATGCACTATATGACGGTTATAGGAGTAAGGAGGAATTAATTAAGGAGTTAATTAAGATATACGGCGGTAGGATTAGGGGTAATTCCGAAGTTAAGATAATATACTTTAGAATGCTTACGTAGTACTGCATGAAGAGGCTTACAGTATATATGCTTTCTTATACATAACTTTAATAGTGGTGTAGTGTGTGAGTGTGTCTGAAGATCGTGAGAGGAGGTATCAAGACCTACTGGACTATGTGAGGTATTTAGAGCAGAGAACTCAGGAGATGGAGGCTGAAATATCACTTCTGAGGAGGGAGATTAAATACTATAAGCAGGAAATAGATAAGCTTATGGCCCCACCATTAATTGAGGGCATATTACTTGAGGTCTTAGATGAGGATAGGGCAGTAGTGAAGAGCACTACAGGCCCTAACCTAATAGTAAGTATTGGCGGTAACGTAGATAGGAGTAAACTACTTCCAGGCGCGTACGTAGCGTTAAATCAGAGGGGGTCAGCAATAGTTGATGTGCTACCGATGAGGGAAGACCCAGCAGTTAGGACTATGGAGATCATTGAGAGACCTAAGACCAGGTATGAAGATGTTGGCGGTCTAACCAAGCAGATCCAAGAGTTAAGGGAGGTTGTAGAACTACCGTTGAAGTACCCCCACATAATAAAGGAGTTAGGGATAGAACCCCCTAAGGGGATACTGCTTTACGGGCCTCCCGGCTGCGGTAAGACACTACTTGCTAAGGCAGTAGCTGGGGAATCCGACGCTACGTTCATAAGGCTTGTCGCATCAGAACTAGCTCAGAAATTCGTTGGTGAGGGAGCTCGGATGGTGAGGGAGTTATTCTCTTTAGCTAGGCGTAAGGCACCCTCAATAGTACTAATAGATGAGATAGACGCTATAGCTGCTAAGAGGCTGGATATAGGTACTAGCGGTGAGAGGGAGATACATAGAACCCTCACTCAATTACTTGCTGAGTTAGATGGGTTCGACCCTTTAGACAACGTCAAAGTTATAGCGACGACTAATAGAATAGATATCCTCGACCCAGCTATTTTAAGACCTGGTAGGTTTGACAGAATTATTGAGATACCCCTCCCAGACCTAAACGGTAGGTTGGAAATATTCAGAATTCATACTAAGAAGATGAAGCTCGGTAATGACGTAGACTTAGAGTCCCTTGCTAGGATGTCTGAAGGGGCTACAGGAGCTGATATAAAGGCTATATGTACGGAGGCTGGTTTCACAGCATTAAGGGCTGGTAGGACATACATAACCCATGAGGACTTCGTACATGCGGTTAGGAAGGTCTTAAAAGAAAGATTCAGACCATACTCAAACGAGGCTGAATACACTCTAGAATTAAAAGAGAGTGAAGGTAGGCATTTGGTGATATGATTGTACTTAATTAGGGAGGCAACACCTGATGAGGTTAGGATTTTAAGGAGTGTGGCTAACTACCAGTTCAGAGCCGGGGTAGGACCTCACCTCATACCAGATAACGCATTACTCAAGATCTCTAAGAATACCGGGAGGATTAGGGAGGTCCTAACCTCAGATAGTAGGAGGATCGCATCAATTAGGGCGTCAACCTTCACCCTCAGCCTAACACTATATGGTGGTTCTATACTCCACAGACTTACTAAGGGTTTGAGGGTTGGGGTGGTTAACGACGTAGTTAAATACGTAGTTACTGGGAGTTCCCTATTCTCAAGGCATGTGTTAAGTATTGATGAGGAGTTAAGAGCTGGTGATGAGGTCTTAGTAGTAGATGAGAGTGATAACCTCCTATGCGTTGGTAGGTTAGTACTCTCACCTTATGAGGTAATGTTCTTCACGAGGGGTGTGGCTGTTAAATTAAGGGAATGTGCGGTGTCCGCAGGATGAGTGTTGAGATAGTAGTAGATGAGAGGTATGTTGAGAGGTTAAGGCTCAGAAATGATTGGGTAGTAGTTACTGGGTTCCCCGGCTTCGGTTACGTAGGCACTATAGCTACTAGGTACATCACCACTCAATTAAGTGCTGAGAAGATCGGTAATATTATAACTAAGTACATGCCTGACTTCATAGCACTCGACGACTACGGCATACTAACACCCTATGAGCTGTTTATGTCATATAACCACGGATTAATAGTCCTAGTAAATAATGCAACTCCAGCCTCCGTCGAGAGGGTGGCCTTTGCTAAGGCAGTAGTTAGGTGGGCTAAGTCCTTAGGAGTTAGGGAGTTCATATTAGTAGGCGGGCTTAACAGTAAGTTTAAGGAGGGTAGTGAGAGGTTAAGATGGCTTAAAACATCGGTAAGTAGTAGGGAGTTAACCGAGCCTAAGTTTCATAAGGGACTCTACGTAGTAGGTCCTCTAGCTATTTTATTCTTAACATTAGAGGTTGAGAAAGTACCTACAGTTATGATACTACCGTATACAGAGCCAGATAAATTTGATCCGAAGGCTGCTGCAGTCTTCATAGAAAAATTAAACGAATTACTAGGGTTGAATATAAGTATTCAAGGATTAATGGAGTATTCAAGAATTGTTGAAGAGGCGGAAACACTACTGTCTGAGGCTTTAAAGAACGTTAAAGGAGAGGATAGAAGGCCTAAACCATATATCTAAAGCGGTGGGAATAACGCCGAAACTACAAACCTATGAGGACTTGAAGCAATTCTAAATTTCACTTATAAGGCAGTATTCTAAGAGCTTTATCTCTCAGAACGGGGGAGGGATCGACTACTCATAGCCCTTAACTCCCTTATCTTGTTGGAGAGAGCTTTTAGTAAGTCGAGTTTCCTCACATCATCACTAACGTGGATGATTATCCGACCACTACCTCCTAAATACCAAGTCCTACAATACTTTGCATCTCTCTCAGCCACACACTCAAGTTTTAACTCTTTACAAGCACTTACCAACTCATCTAATGTTGGCTTAGCTACCGAGTAATTCTTAGGTAGCTTACGTCCTAATCTTCTGGGGAGGGTTAGATCTAAGTATTGAGGCCATACAACTACGACTCGTTTGCTACCACCCATTAAATCTTACCCTAATAGGACTGCATTGATGACACCTTCCTGCCCGGGCCGTGAGGTAATCCTAGCCTTCCCCAACTCAGTCTCCACTATAGAACCCTTCGTTATTATACCCCTCTGCGAATACTCCCTATTCGCAGGTGTTTCTAAGATCTTTAAAACCCTACACTTCTTCGACCTACCTGTTTTAGGGTCAGTGACGTTGACGTATAGGCATCTCTTAACTCTTAATTTTATATTACCACCTCTAACCCTCTCACGTATTATGCTGTGTTCCTCACTACTTAGAGTGGTATGTGTTGGGTAACTACCTAACTCATACTTCCTATTACTCCTATGCGGTCTCTTCTTACCGCCTGAGATCTTCTTAAAATCGTTACCTTGATAGACACCCATTACTGCCTACCTTAATTAGAGTATAATGAGTACTACTTAAAAGCTTTAATTAAAGAGTATTAGGGGAGGCATTAACGGTATTGCCTAAAAGCATTACTAGGAAGTTGAACAAGTATTTAAGCATTGCTTTAAAACCCGTATATAAAGTTTATGAGAAGTGGTTATGGCTTCAGATCTCTGAAGGCCCTATACCGAAGCACGTAGCTATAATACCCGACGGTAATAGGAGGTGGGCAAAGGAGTTAGGAAAACCGATTACCTACGGCCACGACATCGGATACTTAAAACTTAAAGAACTACTTAAATGGCTGTGGGAGTTAGGTATTAAGGTCGTTACAATCTACGCTATGTCCTACGAGAACTGCATGTATAGGTCTGAGGATGAGAAGAAGCATCTTTTCGGGCTGATAAATCAAGCACTTAATGACTTAATGAATAGTAGCACACTTCATGAGAATAAGGTAAGGGTGAGGGTTTTCGGTAGGTTAGATATGGTGCCTGCAGAACTTATTGAGAAGATACATCAGATAGAGGAACTAACTACGAACTACGAGGACAGATGTATTAACGTAGCATTATGTTACGGTGGCCGTCAGGAAATAATTGATGCAGTACAGAAGATAGTTAGGGATGTGGTTGATGGACGTATAAGCGCTGATAACATTAACGAGAACTTATTCAGCAAATACTTATACACATCACATCTTAACGACTCATTAGACGAGCCAGACCTAGTCATGAGGACTTCAGGTGAGTTAAGACTAAGTAACTTCCTACTATGGCAAATAGCCTATAGCGAGTTATACTTCTGCGATATCTTCTGGCCGGAGTTCAGGAAGATAGACCTATGGAGGGCTATCAGATCGTACCAGAAGAGGGAAAGACGATTCGGCAGATAGCCACTTAAGCCCGAAGTAAAACATAATTAAACAGCGCTCTAACTGCTTCAGCTCTTTTAGAGTTCAGATCTTATGATTATTTTAACTTTATACTACTCAATCATTTCCAGCCTCACTTCAATGATCTCATCCTCCACAACGAAGACTCTCTGAAAAGCCTCTAGCTAGACGCTCACCACTCCAACAACGAGTCTCCACCTCATACAAACCCCAACTATGTATAATTAACCTATTAACACATCTTAGCGTACCGTTTCTCAGTAGATGGGGTTTGGGTTTCATTCTCTTTTATGTTCAGCCTCCTAACCATCTACCTCTCAACAGTCTCCTCAGAGCCCCTCCTGCAGAAGCTCCCCTACAGTTGCCCGTAGTTTATCGCCCTACCGGTCTCGGAGCTCCGAGAACGCTGTTAACCATGTAAGTTTTTGAAGCTTAAAACTTTACAATCCCGAAAGCCTCGTCCTTTAGGGCGGGGGAGGTCAGATTCCCCACAAGTACTTAATATTCATGGAGACTGTATGCAAAGCGTCTCTAATATTAAAATTCTCTGGATTGTCTAGATAAACTTCTTCTCGATTACGTATAGAACTGCGCTTACACTTGCTATTACTATTATGTATAGGAATAACATGTTGGTGACGTTATAGTCGCTTAAGATCCTTACTACTTGCTGGACATCCGTTGGTTGGATGACCTTCATAACTTCTAAAATACCTGTTAGGAACTGGTAGAATATTAGAAGTACTGTTAATGCTATTAAATCCCTCCAGATCTTAATACTCCTCCTAAGCACTCTTAGGGTCAGTCTCCCAACGATTAATGGGATTAGTGAGAGCAGGAAGAAGGGTACGGTATTACTAAGGTATAAAATTATGGAGCCTACGTCATAGCTGTAATTACGTGATGCTAGGGTTATGTAGAAGATGACGCCAGTCATACCTACTGAGATTGTTGTTAGGATTAATGATATCCTAGTGATTGGTGAGATACGCCACCACTTACTAATAGCTTCATCAACCCCGAACCCCTTAAATATTAGTAATACTGCTATGAGTAACGTAATTACGGGTGATGCGTAAATTGTTAAGTTAATCATTAAGAGTATTGAGTATATGAGGATTAGAATACCTGGAAAACCTAAGAATATCTTGGAAAACCTACGCTCTTCTAATACCTTCCTTAAATACCTCCCTAAGAGTACGTAAGTTTCCTCAACACCTCTTAACTGCTCAACAATTACCCTCTCAACACCTACTACGTTAATCTTAGACTGTATTATCGGTAAGACCTTCTCATCCTCAGCACTATCAACAACTACTACGACCTCATCAATATTAATCAACTTTAAAGCATTATCTAACTCATCACTAATCTTAATACCGGCTTTGGAGGAGGAACCCTCATCACCAGCTACTAGTAAAACCTCAACTGAGGAGTTCCCCGACTTACTTAACTCTTTATAGAGTTTTAAGGCTGTGAAAATTACGTTTAAGTCTGAGTCCTGGGGGTATGTTAGTGCGTATTCATTAGCTACTTTAAGTACGTTGTCATACCCTATGACCGGGGTTTTAACTCCTAGCCTACCAACATCATTGTCGAAGTCTACAGCTACTACTGCTATTCTCTTAAAACTACTCATGGTATTCTCCATAGAGTATTCTAAGATCTTCTAATGTGAGTCGCTCACCCCTCCTCTTCTTCTCCTCTACTAATTTCCTCTTCTCCTCTACGATTTTCTCCTCATTTTGCTTAATTCTAGCTAGTCTAACCTCTCTTAACCTCTGATTTAGGGATGCGTACCTCTCTCTTAACTCATTAATTCTAGAGGCAGTATTAACTAGGTTTTGAACCAATCCCCTGATTTCCTCATTTACCCCATTAAGCTTCTGCTTAACCTCCTCCCTACTCCTATATATGTTACGCATCTCCTCCCGTCTTAAATTTATATCTGAGGTAAGCTTATCGACAATACTATTTAATTCATTTAACTCGTAGGTCAGTGATGAGATCTGAGCTCTCAGTTCTAGTAACTCACCACTTAATTTCTTAGCCTCTAAGGCTTTATTCAGAGTGCTCTCTAACCTACCTATCTCCTTTATAAGTCTGTTCTCCTCCTGCAATGGTAGTGATTCAGTTATAATTCTCCACTCCATAGAATCTATCTTCTTCCTTATGGAGTCTACTGAGACCTTACTGAAGGAGCTTAACTCATTAAATTCCCTCTTCTTACTGAAGAATTCGTTCTTAACATCTCTTAACTTACTAATTAACTCCCTCCTCTTAATTACTACTTCCTCCCTCTTAGCTTCTAACTCATTTAACTCCTTCTTAATCTCCTCAACCCTATTCCTATAAGTCCTAATAGTCTCTAAGTACTTCGCCTTTAAATTCCTTAACTCATTTATCTTCTGCCTAATACTCAGCTTAAGTTCTTCTAAGCTTTTCAACTCATCTCTTAATTCCTGAATCTGCTTGATTAACTCTTCCTCAGCCATAAGTACTGCTACCCTAGAATTATCCTAGCATCAGCTATTTTAGCCCCTCTACCAACTTCGTAGAGCATTATTGGGTTGAGATCAACATCCTTAACCTCACTAACATCTTCGACAAATCTAGAAAGCTTAAGCAGTATATCGACTAATGCCTTCTTATCCCTCGGCGCCTGCCCTCTATATCCTTCAAGTATCTTAGCAGATTTAATCTCACCAATCATTGTCTCAGCATCATAACGTGTTAGGGGTACGATACGGAAGCTAACATCCCTTAAAACCTCTACGAAGATCCCACCCAACCCGAAGAGGATTAGTGGGCCGAAGGTCGGATCCCTAGTCGAACCAACTATAACCTCCAATCCATTGGGAACCATCTCCTGAACTAAGACACCGTAGACTTTAGCGTTAGGAGCTCTCTCACCAACATTCTTGAAGATCTTATTAAACGCCTCCCTAACCTCTGAAGGACTGTTCAACCCTACGATAACACCGCCAACATCTGATTTATGAACTATATCCGGACTTACTACCTTAAGAACTACTGGATAACCCACACTCTCAGATAACTTAACTGCCTCTTCAGCACTTCTCGCCAACCCGGCATTAGGTACTGGAAGTCCGTAAACCCTAAGAACGTCGTATGCTTCATGCTCAAGTAACTTATACCTCCCCTCCTCCTTAGCATTATTAATTATCCTCCTAACAAGATCCGAACTCATTAATTCTACACCGTTACAAACTCACTATTAAGTATTTAAACATTATACTACTCAAGTACTGGAAGTAGGAAAACCTACAAACACTCATTCTAGCTAAATAATTTGAAATAGTGAGATCTTAGTAAGTATTAAGGAGTGCATCCTATCAATATCTAGACCTACATTCCCTTCTAAACCGTATGCTTTAATTAAGTCGTCAATACGTTCAGTATTAAATCTCTGAAGGAGTTGAGATGGACTTACTTCAGAGCCGTTGATAATGGGGGGTTTACCCATATTCCCAACATCTTTACACACCCTCACTAGTAAGTAGCTACTTGAGCTAACATTCTTAAGTATGGTGATGATATCATTTATCTGCCTATTAGAGAAGAGTCTTAGTAGAAACTCGATGTATGGCTTCCTACTCACATTTCTCCCCTCCTCAAATGCCTTGAAGGTAAGGAATGATGCTAGTAGGAGTTGCTTATCAGATAGGACAAGTACTGACGGCAGTACCTGCGTAATACATCCATTAACCTGCAATTTATCTATATCCCTTATAAGTGTTAGTGCGTCATTAGAAGATATTTCAAATACCTCTAACTCTATCTTACTAAGATCCTCACATAATTTACGCCATACCCCCTCAACACCAACTACTTCTGAACCTCCATGACTTATGGGTATGAACGTAATTCTATCTCCATCTCTAACTTCATAATCGTACCCTCCAACAATCATAAAGTCAGCATCATTTACAAATATTAAATACGACGTGTTTAACGACCCATCACTACTCACTGCCGAGGATATTTTAGGGTAGTTACTCAATAGGTAGAGAAGTAAATCCCTCAACCTATACGTCTTCGAACCTTCTAAATATACTTCAACTCTATCAACACCTAACTCACGGCGTAGAACACCTAGAAATTCTACAATTACCTTCAAAATCATTGACCCTGAGCTTGAGCAGTACTACTTAACCTCAATCTAGCCAGACGTGTTAAATACCCCGCAATCTGATTCCTCAGCTTCTTAGACCTCACGTAAACAACACTCTTCACTAACTCCTTATTCGAGTTAAAATCCGTAGTAACCTTATCAGGATACTGCTCAAGTAGTTTTTCAGCCACCCTCTTCACAGCCGACGTTCTCACCTTACCCAACACTGACCCCTAAGACAAGAGTTTAATACACCACCTTAAATATGTTTATTAACACCATATTAAGAACGCATTTACAGTAAGTTAGGAAAATAAAGCCAATGGCTATGAGCGCCCTACATATTGCCCAAAACTACTGCTAGGAAAACTCCGCTCAATAGTTGCTACATTAGTAAATTCCTCATGCATTGATAGTAGACGCTCAGCCTACATAGAATCAAGTCGAGACCATTTAAGTAGTACCTCATATCTTAAAATTAGGGTTATGAAACGTACTGCTCTCGATTTGAATTATATGATTAATTATGAAGATTTATAATTAATGTATAGACTATGTTTATGGTGATGATTTGATTAAGTTAGAGGGTATCATTCCACCACTTCCGACACCCTTTAACGCTGAGGACGAATTCGATGAGTCATTGCTTAAGGGTCTAATTGATTGGTATTTAAGTATTGGTGTTAACGGTATTGCAGTATGCGGTAGTACTGGTGAGGGTTACGCATTAACCCTCGATGAATATTTAAGAGTTTGCAAAACTGCTGTTAAGTATGTTGGTGGTAGGGTACCGGTAATTGCTGGAGTCATAGTTAATTCTCTCAAGCAGGCCTTAGCATACGGTAAGTCAGCTAAGGACGTCGGTGTTGACGCATTAATGGTTACACCGCCTTATTATATCTTCACTCCTAGCGAGGAGGGTCTATACCACTATTTTAAAACTCTGGCAGAGAAACTTGAGATGCCCTTAATTATTTATAACGTAGTACCTCATATTCCAGTACGGCTGGAGGTCTTGACCAGATTAGTTAGTGATGTTAAGTACTTAGTAGGTATTAAGCAGAGTAGAGGTGATATTAGCGGGTTAGCAGATATCATCAAGGCCGTAGGGGATAAAATCTCAGTTATGTCAGCTATTGATGACTTACTATACCCAAGCTTCGTACTAGGTGCTAGGGGTGCATTAGCAGCTATATGTACAGTAGTACCGGACCTATGCCTTAAGCTATATGAGTGTGTAAGGCTTGGTAATTTGAGTAACGCGTTAAACATACATAATAGGTTACTAACTGTTTGGAGAGCTGTAGGACAGCAGGATATGCCTGCTAGAGTTAAGGTAGCACTCAAGTTAAGGGGTATTGAGGCAGGAGAGCCAAGAAGCCCACTACTACCGGTGTCTAAAATCGTTGAGGAAGAAATTAGGAAAGCACTTAAAGAAGCCGGAGTCCTCAAATAAACATTATTTTACTCAGATCGCTGTATATGCTATGCCTCTTAAATATAAAAGCAGGTACCTATATGCTTATGTTGGTATACTTAGGAAAGCTCCCTAGATCTAATGAAGGACTTCTCTATATGGAGGGCGAAACAATTCTTAATGATACTGAGAGGTTCTTAGCAAGAGAAAGGCTTTAAAAGAAAAAGCTGAAGAACATTAACACATCTTTTAAATACCCCTAATAGTGACGCAGACGCAGGACCAATACAGGGGAACAGAGAATGATGCAATGAAGCTAACCTACATTATAGGAGCTGAACCTCCCAGAGCTTCACAGTCCTACAGTTCTCTAACTCAGAAACTGTCATAAGGAAGCAAATCCAAGCTAATTGTCTAACATTCCCCTCACCTTCGATAAATAATGTATGTAAAAATACGCTAGTATGGTATTTCCTTTACTATCATTACGATCTGACGGTGTCTCCATGGTTTGCAGTATTGTTGGCATTATTCATTAAAATTTATATAGAAGTCACTGAAATAGAATTCAAGGGATTAGAGTATGAGTCAGAGTGGTCAGGCTGTAGGGGCTATAGGACCTACGGGAATACCTGTTCTAATACTTAAAGAAGGTAGTAGTAGGACTACTGGAGCTGATGCTTTAAGAGCCAATATGATGGCTGCTGTGACTATTGCTGAGATGTTGAGGACTACTTACGGGCCTAGAGGTATGGATAAGATGTTGGTTGATACGTTAGGTGATGTAACGATAACTAATGATGGGGCAACAATATTAGATAAGATGGACGTACAGCACCCAGCGGCTAAGATGTTGGTTCAGATAGCTAAGGGTCAGGACGACGAAGTTGGTGATGGGACTAAGACCGCTGTGATATTCGCAGGTGAGTTATTGAAGAATGCTGCAGAACTACTTGCTAAGGATGTACACCCAACAATCATAATTAATGGGTATAAGAAGGCGTTAGAAGAAGCTATAAGTTACGCAAATAAAATTGCTAAGCCTGTAAACATAGATGATGAGGAGCTACTAGCACGTATAGCATCAACTGCATTGACTAGTAAGGCAGTACACGGGGTTAGAGACTTATTCTCTAAGATTGCTGTTAAAGCTGTTAAGCAGGTTGCCGAATTAAGAGGTGATAAGTGGTACGTAGACCTAGACAACATACAGATAATTAAGAAGCATGGTGCGTCATTAGCTGATTCTCAATTAGTCTACGGCGTAGTCCTAGATAAAGAGGTAGTCCACCCAGGCATGCCTAAAAGAGTGGAGAAAGCTAAAATCGCATTAATAGACGCACCACTAGAAATAGAAAAACCTGAAATAACTGCTAAAATCAATATAACATCACCTGAGCAGATTAGGTCATTCTTAGATGAAGAAGCTAAAATGCTTAAAGACATGGTCGATAAGATAGTTGCTGTCGGTGCTAACGTAGTCATATGCCAGAAAGGAATTGACGACGTAGCCCAACACTTCCTAGCAAAGAAGGGAATACTAGCAGTTAGAAGAGTTAAAAGATCAGACATGGAGAAATTAGAAAGAGCGACTGGAGGGAGGATAGTTACTAGTATTAGAGATCTGAGTGAGAAGGACTTAGGATACGCCGAACTAGTAGAGGAGAGAAGGGTAGGTAATGATAAGATGGTATTCGTCGAAGGGTGTAAGAATCCTAAAGCTGTTACGATATTAGTGAGAGGCGCTAACGACATGGTTGTTGATGAGGCGGAAAGAAGCCTTAACGACGCATTACACTCTATGAGGAACATATTAAGAGATCCTAAGCTGGTTGCAGGGGGTGCTGCACCGGAGATAGAAATTGCATTAAGATTAAGGAAGTATGCTGAAAGCGTTGGAGGTAAGGAGCAACTAGCGATTCAGTCATTTGCTGACGCTTTAGAGGAGATAGCTGTGGTGCTAGCCTCAACTGCCGGTATGGATACCTTAGAAACGCTTATGGAGCTAAGAAAGCTGCATAGTGACGGTAAGGTATACTCAGGTATTGATGTATTGAATGGTAAGGTAGCTGAGAACATGTTATCAATTAACGTAGCAGAACCAGTCATAGTTAAGAAGCAGGTAATTAAGGCTGCAACAGAGGCGGCAGCAGCAGTGCTTAAAGTCGATGATATAATAGCTGCATCACCTATGAAGAAGGAGGAAGGTAAGGGCGAAAAGAAGGGAGAGGCTGGCGAGGAGGAAAAAGGTAAGTTCGATTTTGACTAGCTATTAGGTCATCCGGGCTAGTAGTTCAGGTAATTACATACATGGATAATAAATGTTTTTTATCTTTTAATGTAATTCTCTACTTGCGGTGTTAAGTACATGCAGACAATATCAGAGAGGCTGAAAGAACTTACAGGAGTTAAGATAGGGCCGCCTAAACTCACAAGATATGAGAAAGCACGTATAATTAGTGCGAGAGCTCTTCAACTATCTTTAGGGGCACCTCCCTTAATCGACGTAAGTAATCTCCCTAAGGATAATATCGTAATAGCTTTTGAGGAGCTTAAGAGGGGGGTACTACCAATTACTATAATTAGGGTTAAACCAAATGGTGAGAAGGAGTTAATACCTGTTAAAAAGCTTTTAGAGCTTGAGGAGAAGTTCTACAAGACTGCGGAGGGTTAGGCCTAAAATACTTAGATGGTGTCCTCATCTTGAATGGTGTTGAAAGCAATGTTGTAGAGCTTTCCTCAACAATAAGTAAGTTCTTCAACGTAGTTGAAAGCTTCAGGAATGAAACCTTCGTAGAGTACGTGGTTATTTCTAGTAAGGGGGATATAAACACATCTTTTAATGAATTATATGATGAATTAGTCACTCGGAGTTATTATCCAATACTGTATAACGCTGGGGAAGTAACCGTTCTAAGGATTATAAATGGTAGGAGATCCCGTACCAACATATTCAAAGTCCCTTCCATACTCTTTAGCTTGACGCTACTTTCCGTATTGATAACTGGTTACTTCGTATCAAGGAATTTCTACAATAATTTAAACATGTTGGTAGGTAGTGGGGTCAGCCAAAGTAGTATTATCTATGAGATGGTGCTCTTCACTCTGAGTGTGCTCTTCCCTCTAACAATGCATGAACTCGGCCATTTAATCATGGTTAAGAAGTCTAACATTCCAGCATCTTACCCAGTCTTCATACCAGCGCCCTTTATCTCACCTTTAGGTACGTTTGGAGCTATCGTTAAGATGGAGTTTCTGCCGAAGAATCTAATAAGTTTATTAAAGCTAGGTATTTCAGGACCTCTCTTCGGATTCATCACATCATTAACGCTCTTCATAATTAACTACTTACTATCACCTAAGCTTCCAGTAGGGGCTGTGCTAACAGCTTTAAGTGAGGGTGTGTTAAGGTATGTGGAGATAGTTCCACTATCTGCCTACTTCATCATGAACTTAAGTAGGACTCCCTCCGAGGTAGGACTCGTAACAATACTTAACCCTGCAGCTTACGCATCCCTAATAATGATTTTAATACATTTTATTAACTTACTCCCTATAGGGCAGTTAGATGGGGGGCATGTGATTAGGGGAGTAACATCTGTTAAGACGCATTCTATGGTAAGTATCATTACTACGTTAGTCATGGTGATCTCCTCCCTATACTCTGCGGTGTTTTTCGGAGGTACTCTCATATGGTTAGGTGTGTTTTCAGTATTAGCGCTTATCATCTCAGGGTTTAGACCTCATATCGGGGCAGCTAATATGTTAAATACCTCAGTACCACGTAATTTTAAGATTAAGGTTATCCTCACCTATGTCGCACTCCTCATCCTCTCAATGCCAATACCTCTTATAGGTTAGTAATTATGGAGGTAGACCTTAAAGGATATACACTTATAATTGCTGAGAAGCCTAGGGCTGCTGCTAAGATCGCAGCCGCCTTAGGCTTAAGTAGGAAGTATAGTGAGTTCGGAATTCCCTACTGGGTTGGTAGGGTGGGGAGTAAATTAGTAGTTGTAGTAGGTAGTGCGGGACATCTATTTACGCTTTCAAGTAGTGAGGCGGGCTACCCAGTATTCAATTATAAGTGGGTACCTAGATGGGTTGAAGACCGTGAATCGAAGTTCTTAATAAATTACTTTAAACTAATAAGTAAGCTCTTTAAGAATGCTTCCGAATACGTCAACGCATGCGACTACGATATAGAAGGCTCTGTAATAGGTTATATGATAATATCTAATTTCGGAGATCTTAAGAAGGCTAAGAGGATGAAGTTTTCAAGTCTGACCTTAGAAGAATTAAGACATGCTTACAATGATTTAAGACCTCTTGATTTGGATATGATTGAAGCAGGCTTATGTAGACACGAGCTCGACTGGTTGTGGGGTATTAACGTTAGTAGGGCTTTATCAGATGTTTTTGGGAGAGCTTATAGGAAGAGACTTATTTTAAGTGCTGGGAGGGTTCAATCACCAACTCTAGTCGAGGTAGTTAATAATTACTTAAGTGTAAGTACCTTCGTACCTGATGTGAGGTTCTCCTTGAGGATTAAGGTAGATGTTAATGGTAGGAGGTACGTCTTAGAGAACTTATTTGACTCGTTCGACGATTTAAATCTAGTTAAATCTTTAGCAGAGCGTGTAAGGAAGGCTGGAGAGTTAAGGGTTGCTGAATCAGAAGTGCGGGATATCTACGTAGACCCACTACCACCATTCAACTTGCCGGACCTTCAGTACGAGGCATCTAAGATTTACGGATACTCACCATCTAAGACCCTTTCAATAGCTGAGGAACTCTACTTGGAATCATTGATAAGCTATCCAAGAACTAACAGTCAGAAAATCCCTAAAACCTTAAACAATAGGGAGATAATATCAAATATAGCTAGGATTGAGGAATACTCAGAGCTTGCTAAGGAACTACTTTCTAAGAAATTGTTAACACCTATTGAGGGTAAAAAGGACGACCCAGCACACCCAGCTATATACCCTACAGGCTACCTACCGACGAGGGGTTTGAAAACCGATGCGATTAGAATTTATGACTTAATAGTGAGGAGGTATTTAGCATCTTTTGCTGAGCCAGTCCATCTAAGGAGGGTTAAGAACGTAATCGTTTTCGATAACTATAGGTTCTCATTAAGTGGTTCTAAGATAATAAGTACTGGTTGGCTAAGGTATTATCCATTTGTGAAATTTACTGTAAAGGAAGTACCGCTACTTAAGGCTGGAGATGTGGTTAAGGTGGTTGAAGTTAAGGTGTTAAATACCTACAGCCAACCACCTCAAAGGTATACTAAGACATCAATACTTAAGTGGATGGAGTCTGTAGGAATAGGTACTGAGGCTACGAGGGCGGAGATCATAGAAAACTTATTTAAGAGGGAGTACTTGAAGACTTCCTCAAAACATGTGGATGTGACGGATCTAGGACTTCAAGTAGTTAAAGCTTTAAATAAATTCTTCGCAGACTTAACAAGTGTAGAATTAACTAGGAAGTTTGAATCACTTCTAAATGATATTATTAAGGGGAAAGCTACTAGGGCATTGATAATTTCTGAAGCTAAGCAATTACTTAAGAATAAATTAGAGAGCTTTAAAGAAATTATAAATAGGGAGGGTGGTGAGGAGTTCTTTAAGATTATAGGAGTTGGTAACGAAGTAAAGTGCTGTATATGTGGGAGAGGTAGCTACGCACTCATAGACAACTTACAACTATGCGAACTTCACTCAATGGCCTACCAAAATCTAAAGTACCGATACGGAGTGTGGAGGCAGAGATTAGGGGTTGATTGGAATGAATACCTAAGAAGGATAAGTAAGGTTAAGTGTTTAGGGAAATACTCCAGAGACGTAGTTAATTACTTAATAAAACTAACAATGAAGTAAGCCTATGAAGACTTAAGATTAATAAGGGGTTTAAACTATTTCTATGATAATAACACTTTAAAGTTGTGGTCAAGGTATTAGAACGGCTATAGCTATTAGTGCCATACCTATTACTGCTAAGGCTAATGTGAATTCTCTAACCTTTAAGTTTATTAACCACTTACCAAGTAGGAGGATACCCTTACTGATATATATGAATGCTACTAATCCAACTAATATGAAGCCTATAATGGCTAGTACTTCAGAATTCGTTTTAATAGCTATAATCCAATCAAATAATCCGGCAATCTTTGATAGTGCTTCAACACCCATGTCAACACCAAGCTTCTCCTAACCCTTCATATATTTAAAAGAATGTGGACTAAATAACTATGCCCTAGAATTAGAATTATCATATGCTAGTCTTTGAGATATGGAAGTGCTTACTTGCTTGTTTAATTGGAGCCGGGGGCGGGATTCGAACCCGCGTGTAAACGGGTTTCCAACAATCACTGCAGCCCGCCGCCTTAGACCGCTCGGCCACCCCGGCTCTAAAATGTAAGAGGTACGGAAATTTTTAAATCTTTTAAGTTGTCAGACTTAATTTCAGCTTATAACCTCTTTACATTACGTAGTAGTGGGGTAATTATTTGGGGTATGATAGGCATGTTTTAAGAAACGTACTTTTAAAGCTTAGGGATTCAGGAGTTGACGGTGTTTTAATCGGTAGTACTGTACTGCTACTACATTTAGATTCTCACGAGTTTGAGGATGATATAGATATCTTCGTCACTAACTTCAGCCCCTACATGGATGAAGACATCGTTAGGAGTATTAGCGCTAAGCTTGGCTGTGAGTTATCGCAGAATGAGTGGGGCACTCCAGCCCTTTACTGCATGTTTAACGATAGCGAAGTAGTTATAGAGCTTCATGAAAATGTTTTAGATCTCTACGTACCAGAAAGTATAATAAAGTCGGCTAAGGAGGTTAAGTTGATGGATGTTAGAGTTAAGTGTATAAGTGTTGAGGACTATGTAGTTCTGAAGGCACATGCCGGTCGGGATCACGACCTAGAAGATCTAAGCGTGATAGCAGACTTAGTTAAGAGTGGTAAGTTAAAATTAGATATTAACATGATTAAGGAGAGATTTAAGAACGAATTTCCAGAGGAGGAAAGACTCCTACTAAGTAGGCTTAAGATGGCTGGATTTAAAGTATAGTCTCAGCCGCCATGGAGGTGTTTCATTCTTAATCATCTCATATTTGATTAAATGTTTTGAACGTATTCATTCCCTCACACTAAAGATATGTAGAGTGTGAGGAAACCAAGACGTAGACAGCCCTAGACCCCAGCACATATTCCATCTATGAATGCTTCATATGTGTGGTAGTGCAAGAAGCCTTAGCGATAGGGATTGAGAAGTTCCCGCAACCATTTGTTGGGAAATTATGTTAGCCCTTCTTACCTCCGAATCTCTTCTTCGGTCTTAAATTCTTACTCTTACATCTACGGCATTTAACAGCACCTGGGGGATTTACAGCACCACACTTCCTACAAATCATTTTATTAAGTAGTCTTTCCTCAACTATCTTACTCTTAACTGGGTCTGAAATAGGCATTCGTATCCACCTTAGTATTACCTTTATAACTTTAGTTAGTAAGTGGTTTAAATATCTTTAAATAAGCTTCCAACTTAATCACGTATTTAGGTAAAATAACACGTTGACCCTATCGCTCTTAGTAAAAACTTATATATTTGAGTATGTAGTTAGGTGTGAGTGATTTAAATGTTTGAAGAAGAGTGGTGGGAAGAGGAAGAAGAGGAGGAATGGTGGGAGGAGGAAGAGGAGGAGTGGGAGGAGGAAGAGTGGTAGGTTAAGAGAATTCAGATCCTTTTTAACATTCGTTAATTATTTCTATAATAAATAAATCGTTTTAGAATTCAATCAGTGGTGATTATTTAATGCCATTCGAAGTCCAAGCCGTCACCACTCATCATCTATCACTTATATTTTATAGCTATTTATAAGTTGTTACGGTGGTAGTGATGGTTAGAATAGCAGTAATAGATTACGATTTATGCAGACCGGATAAATGTAGCTTAGAGTGTGTTAGATTCTGCCCTATTAATAGGTCGGGCTCTAAAGCTATTGAATTGTCTGAGGTTAAAGGCGGTAAACCAATTATTTATGAGTTAGTATGTGTTGGTTGCGGTATATGTGTTAGGAAATGTCCCTATAAAGCAATCACAGTTACCAACCTCCCAGACGAGATTGAGAAGAGATTGGTTCATAGGTATGGTGTGAATTCATTTAAGCTCTACGGACTCCCAACACCGATAGGTGGTAAGGTATTAGGTGTGGTCGGTAAGAACGGTATCGGTAAGACCACAGCTGTTAAGATACTCTCCGGCGAACTCATACCTAACTTAGGTAATTTAGATGTAACACCTTCGTGGGATCCCGTCTTAAAGTTCTACAGGGGGAGTGAGATGTATCAATATCTAAGTAAGTTAGTTGATAAGAAGTTGCGGGTAGTTCATAAGATACAGCACGTGGATTTAATTAGGAAGTATGTGAAGGGCTTCGTTAAAGATATAATTAGTAGGATTGATGAGAAGGGTATGGCTAATGAGATACGTAAATACGTAAACCTGGATAGTTGCTGGGATAGTAGCGTAGCGACGTTAAGCGGCGGTGAATTACAGAAATTCGCCATAGCAGCCGCACTATTGCGAGATGCTGATGTCTTCTTCTTCGACGAACCTTCAAGCTATCTCGACGTTCATGAAAGGCTGAAAATTTCAAGAGCTATTAGAGAGTTCACTAAGAATAAGTATGTCATAGTCGTCGAGCACGACCTAACCATACTCGACTACGTCTCCGATTACGTATCAATAGTCTACGGCGACCCAGGAGTCTTCGGTATTTTCTCTAAGGTCTACTCAGTAGGTTCCGGTGTGAATAACTTCTTAATCGGCTACCTACCCTCTGAGAACATGAGGATTCGAGCAGAGCCTATAATCTTCAATAAGTTTGGTAGAGGGGTTGTAGAGGGGGTTGAGGAGAAATTCATAAGATGGCCTAATCTAAGGAAGGTCCTTAACGGATTTGAATTAAGTGTTGAGGCAGGCGATGCAAGTAAGGGTGAGGTTTTAGGTTTGGTAGGGCCTAACGCTATAGGCAAAACAACATTTATAAGGCTCTTAGCCGGTGAGTTAGAACCTGATGAAGGTTATCTAACACTCAACACACTTAGAATCAGTCATAAGCCTCAGTACGTTAAAACTGAGTTATTTGAATGGAGTAGCGTTGAGGAGGCTTTTAAAGAACTCTGCAAATCATCGCAACTAGCCTGTAGTGATTGGTTTCAAAACGATGTTATTAAGAGGTTAAACCTCCATAAACTCTTCCTAAGGGGTATTAACGAATTAAGTGGTGGTGAGTTGCAGAAATTCGCCATAGCTGTCGCCCTAGCTAGGGATGCTGACATCTACTTATTGGATGAGCCGTCAGCCTTCATAGACGTTGATGAAAGACTCACTGTATGTAAAGCGATAAAGAAAGTAGTTGAGGTTAGAAAGGCAGTAGCCTTCGTCGTAGACCACGACTTAACAGTAATAGACAACATTGCCGACAGGGTCGTAGTGTTTAAAGGTATCCCAGGAGTCTCCGGTAGGGCGTTAAGTCCGGCAAGCCTTAAACACGGTATGAACACATTCCTTAAAGACTTAGACATTACCTTTAGAAGAGACCGTAAGACAGGAAGACCTCGAATAAATAAACCATACAGCTACTTAGACAGATACCAGAAATCTATCGGTGAGTACTTCTACGAAGCCCTAGTAGAAGAACCTGAAGAGGGGTAGCCTCACGCAACTGTTTCGGGTTTCATAAAGGTTATAGTTTGATATAAGTTGCTTTATCGAAGGACGAGCCTACCCATAATGTAGGTACGTGGTGAAGACCTGAGTGGGTGGGCATTCAAATCCAGGATGTGGGGGTTTCCCCACAGTGATGAACTAGATGAGGGTGAGCTGTGGGCCGGGGTTACCCTGAACGGGTTGAGACCAATGAGATGGGCATTGATGAAAGGGTGCTGAGGTCTGTGAAGCCGAGGGTTGACATCAAAATGAAACCAGAACCCCATCTCTCCCAGTACAGCGTAGGGACCTCTCTTACGCTTTAAAGTATCTATACCTATGACTATTATGGTGGTTGAGAAATAGTAGTGTGTAGTAGTTGCGGTGTTAGTAACGCAGTAATACTGCAGAGACATAGTGGGAGGTTATTATGTAGTAAGTGCTTTATGGAGGATATAAGGTCACGTGTGTTAGGTGAGGTGCGTAAGTATGATATGTTCCGCCCTAATGATAGGTTACTTTTAGCGGTTTCCGGCGGTAAGGATAGCTTCGTCCTCTTCGACATAATTTCAGGAATTCATGAGTCAGGTAGGTTAGGAGTTATCACAGTATCTGAGGGTATTGAAGGTTATAGTAGGGAGGAGGATATAGCATGGGTATTAAGTCGGAGTAGGGAGTTAGGTATAGACTGCATTAAGACCTCGTTTAGAGATGTTGTAGGCCACGATCTTAAGGACTTAGTAAGTATGTCAGTTAAGTCTGACTTGAATGTTAGTCCATGCACTTTCTGCGGTATGATTAGGAGGAGGATAGTGAATAAGTATGCTAGGGAGTTAGGATATGATAAAGTAGTAACGGCTCATAACTTAGATGATGAATCGCAGACAGCATTTATAAATTTATTAAGGGGTGATTTAAATAGACTCCTACAATCACATCCCAGAGGGCCTAAGTTAAGTGAGTTATTTGTTAGAAGGGTAAAACCGCTTAGGAAGGTGTACGAGTGGGAATGCGCTCTCTACGCATATTTAAACGGTTTTAAGTTCCAGGAAGTTGAATGTCCCTACATAGTTAGTAGGCCTACTCTAAGGGCTAAAGTAAGAGAGTATTTATACAGGCTTGAGGCGGTAAGGCCTGGCACGCTTCTAAGATTCCTTAACTTCGTAGATGAGCTAATGATCAATTATACTGGTAATGTCGATATACTACCACACTTACCTACATGTAAGGTTTGCGGAGAACCTACAGCATATAATAGAAGTATATGTAAGACCTGCGAACTACTTACTAAGGTAGGTGTCCTTAAGTGAGGGTTTGTAGGGATTTATGGGCTAAGAAGAAAGAAGTAATGCTTAAGAGGTTGTTAGAAGACCTCCACATAGGTTACTTGGATGAGGGTATATCAGACCTCCTTCTGGAGATATTTAAGAGGGAGGACTCATTCACTATAAGCTCATGTAGTGGTAGGATAGTATTCATCGATGCGCAACTACCGTGGGTAAGGAAGATGTCAACAGTAGTCTTTAAGAAGCATGCACCAATAACAATTGAAGAATTTTTAGAGATTACTGAGAAGCCCGTGTTAAGTAAGTTATGGGTAATCGTCACTGGACCCATACTCCACCTATCTACAGCTACTTTAAAAGAAGCACGCACGCTTATCTCAGCCGGCAGGGCTGCAGGATTTAAGCACAGCGGTATTATAAGTTTTAGAAAGGACGGCATCGTGTTAGAATTGAGGAGTGGTATAGGACTTACATACCCTGTCAAAGTAGGTAGTAAATTATTGGTGAGTCACGAGGGCATTGCTGATGTCGTAAGCACATGTAATGAAGTGCTGATGAAGGGTAAGGAAAGATTAAGACGCCTTAAGGAAGTAATCACAAACCTTAGAGACCGAAACATTAACTAAGACCTTAACCACAAAGTAGATCGAAGCCGGCTGTATCAAAACTATTACTGACCTCCTCACAGCTGTAGTTTAGAGGTGGTGTAGTTGGGATGTTAGATAAGGAGTGTTGATAAAATTTTAAGCGCATCTTTAATGTTTAAGTTTAATGGGTTGATTAAATACCTATCGTAGTCTAAGATGTGAACTTCATCTACTTCTAAGTCTATAAGCTTCATAATGAAGTTACTTAAGCTGTGGAATTTCCTAATTATATATTTCCTTAGCATGTGCTGTACGTTTAGAGTTTTTATCAAGCCTGATGACTTACTTCTATACTTCTTTAAGACGTTGTCGGGCGTGTTAGCCTTTAACGATTCTTCCAATGCTCTCACCTGCCTGGATATGCTGTAGATGCCACCACCGCTCAAGGGCTTTACAACTGAGACTGCATCACCGATACCTACGAAGTTTTTAAGTGTTTGCTTGCATGGAGTTGAAGTGGGTATCAACCCACCGAAGACCTCTTCAACCACTAAGTCGTTGACTTCTAACATTCTAGTCAGGTAAGTCTTCATCAGGTGGTTCAACCTAACATAACTTACATAACGGTCTGCTAATCCAAATATTAATCGACGTTCATTAACTGGTACAACCCACCCAAAGAATTCCTTACTAACATCATTACCGAAAATTACGTAAGGACTCTCCAACACATTCCTACACCTAATAAGGGCTTGAAGCCCTACAAGGTAGGTACGTCCCCCGCACATCCCAGAAGCCCTCGTGAGTGTAGCCCTAGCACCTTCAGCAATAATTATAACGTCGTACTTCTTAGTAAGCCCGCCCTTCACGGCTAGTGAGGTTTCACTAAGGTCTATTGAAGTAACTTTTAAGCCTAGATGGAGCATCCCCCCACGACATTGGAATTCATCGCTTAAATACCTCTCAAGGCTAGGCCTATCAACTAGGTAGATAGTATTTCTAAACTTAAGTTCTAACTCTTTATTAGGTCTTGAGGAATGAATTAATGTATATTCCCTAAAAGCGTTTAACACGTAGTTCTTAGCACCACAACCTAAGTGGCTAAGGACTTCATCACTGATTAAGCCAGTACAGTGTTTAGGGTAGCCAACCAACACGTGCTCCTCATATAGGTCTGCATCAACACTCCCAAGGATTTTAACACCGCTGAGAAGTCCTCCAATCCCACCACCTATAATGCCTACCCTCATCCCAATCAAAAATTACTAAATTTTAATACTTTAAGCGTTTTACTATCGTTTAGGAATGAGGAGTGAGTAATTGTCCAAAAAACATGCTAAACGGTCCGTGCGGTGGGTATAGAGGTACTCAATGTGAGGTTAGGGGGGAGTGTGTCTGGGTTAAAGTGTATATAAGTTTACATGATCATAGTAGGCGTTACGAAGTATTCACTAAGGTGAATTTAAAGCCTTACTTTAAGTTGAGGAGTTACTACCCACCCAGTAGAAGGGCTCTCTCAAAGTTCATGACCCTACTTAATAGGGGTAAGGCAGTTGTTTACGAGGTCTTCAGCCAACCACTTACTCAGGACATACCAAACTTACTTAACATGTTAAGCAAGCTGTCCGACTACGTAGATGTTTACACAATAGTAGATTCGCCTATGGGCTTAAAGACTTACGACCAACTAGCTCTAGCCTTATTGATTAAGAACTACTTAAAAGAGCATGACGTGATGATCAACATAGCCTCACGTAATAAATCAGTAGATGAGGTAACTTCATACCTACTCACAACGCTAAACTGTGATATACGTAATTACTTAATAGTAACTGGTGATTGGCCTAAAAAACATGTAAACACGTTCTTCGAAGTAGATTCAACACAGCTTGTATATTTGAGCAGAATACTAAGTGATTTAGGTATTGACTACAGCGGAAGGCAGGTTAACTTAGGCAGTAGGCCAGCGCACATAGGGGTAGTTGCAAACCAATATAGTAACTACTTAGATTTAGAGGTATTGAGGTGTGTGAGGAAGTTAAAAGCTGGTGCAGAATTCATAGTAACGCAGCCGGTCTACGATGTTGATAGGTTTAAAAAATTTGCGAGGTCTTTAAGGAATTACGACCAAGATGCTAAGCTATTAGCTACTTACGCCGTAATCGACGACGTTGAGAGGCTGAATATACTTAAAGCCTTAGGAATAGTTCTAGATGAATTAGAAAGAGAGCGTATAATAAACCTCCTAAGAAGTAATGACGTGATAGATGCTAATGAAATAATGTTTAAGGAGGTTTTAGAGGGGGTTAAAGACTTAAGCAGCGGCTTCTACATCTCCACCTACGGGAATAATGAGGTAACCTTAAAATTCCTAAAACGCGTTAGAACTCATATAATGAGTTTGTAGCGGTGTTGGGGAAGAGCTAATCATTGACTCACCCCAATCACCGCGGGGTTGGAGGGCCTTCAATCCACTCTTCCGCAGACCCTCCTTAACTAAGAGTTTATTTTGAGGTTAATAAACTCTTACATTAATAACTTCCATACAATATTAAATAAGGTGATGAAGAAAGTAAAAATCCTTTAAGTTTGGTGTAAGGACCTATCAACGACTTTATAATCACACCTCCCAGCCTTTAATGCCTTCGCTATATACTTAAACGAACTCTCAGGGTCTGTATGTAAGCCGCAGGAATAGACGTCAACTGTTGCAAAGCCGTACTCAGGCCATGTATGTATTGTTATATGAGACTCTAAAATTATGGCTACGACGCTTACCCCCGGCTCTATCTTCCAACTCTTAACATCTAACAATGTCATATTACCTTCCTTAGCTGCGTTAACAACAACTTTAGTTAGGTACTCAGGGTCTGATAAAAGATTGGGGTCACACTCATATAAGTTACCGTAGACATGCTTACCAATAACTTTGTAGGTAATTTGCACACCTTCATACCTTGGTAAAGCATGTACTTCCACCATTGGCCCTCCAACCCCCCTACTTATGAGGGACTTAAACCTTTTAAACTTAACCCCACCTCATTACGTTCCTAGCTCGTATGAGTTGCTAAGTATGAGGGGAATCTTCTAAACATTTCTGCTTATGGAGGTATACGTACAACTACTGCTAACATTTTTTAAGCACTCACTTCTTTAGGGGTATAGATGAGTATAGTAGATTTTGTTAAGGACTTAACGGTTCAGGTAGTCACGATTTCCTGGTTTATATTCCTATTAGCATGGTTTGTTGGTTGGGCTCTGAAGGGGTCCCCAGTACCTTTCTACAGGTTGAAGAGGACGGGGCAGTCGTTGATTGAGGATGCAATCATAGCTGCGTTTTGGTTGGCCTTAGGTAGTTCGATATTCTCACTAATTTCCTACATATCTTCAAATATTGCGCAGCCGATGCCACCACCACCTAGGCCGTAGGTGGAATCATTAAATGAGTAGTGATGACTTACTACTAATAGCCTTTAACCTAGCATTGCTAACCTACAACCTAGGTGTGGTACTTTATTCGTTACCGATTCCGTTAAAATCTGTTAAAAGATGGGGGGCAAACCTAATAGTTGACGGTATCTCGACAACGGTATTGATATCGTGCTTTACGCTGATTTTAAGCCTAATAACCTTTCTGCAAAATTTGTTGGGTGCTGATTGGGGTAATTACTTCTCATGGATTGGTGGTAGGATGGCGTTGGTCTTCTCCGCATTTTCCGCATTGACCTATATGTCAGGTATATTAAAGTACCCCTACACCTTCTTCCTCTCATCACCAATTAATGTAGTTCTTGGCTACCTATCAGCAACTATCTCAGCCCTCAGATTATTGATATTCTTAGGCTCGTTCATACTAAACTATTATAGGTACTTGATGTTGCTTGGGGTAGTTCTTTACTCACTTCCTATGCGTGTAGGTAAGAATTCTGGAGCATATCTAATAGCTATGTCCTTAGTCCTGTATGTAGGGCTTCCCTTAATGCCGGTTTTCGTAGAAGGCTTTCAAACATCACTCATTAATGTAGGGTTGGAAAACCCTGAGATTTCAGGATACGTATTAGACGTGTTGGGGAATCCCGTCCCCAACGCAGTAATCAACCTATACGAAGATGGTGAGTTGAAGGGAATCATCCTAACAAGTAGCTCAGGAAGGTATAACCTAGGAGGAGGGTATGACCTACTTCCTAAGGAATTTAACTACGAGGTGGAATTAGAGCTTTACGGTTTTTCATTCACTACAGTACCTAACGTCATAAGAAGTGATGTATGTAATTCCACACGAACCTGCAATTTAAATATAACAGCCCCGGGAATTCTAACTACAGCATATGGTAGGTTATTAATACCACTGCCGTTAGATGCCATAATTACTAGTACGGTATTAGGGAATAATACAGTCAGACTAACCCTAATCTACAATTCTAATCACTCTCACAATAAGCTCTTACTAGTATATCCTGAGAGTACTATCATTCAGTACCTAGCCGTTGATGGAGTAGCAACCCATTGCGGAGTAATTAATAATTTCAACTGGTACGGAATTCAGGTAAACATATGCGAGGTAGTAGTAAGTAGTACCACAGCGCAAGTCGAAATTAACTATGAGTCACTACGTGCTGAAAGACCATCAATTAGTGAGAGGAGGATTATAGCCGTAGACGATGTAAACAGCATCTTAATGAATGCCATATCCTTAGGAGTAGCGTTTATTTTCTCATTAGTCTTCCTTCCATCCCTATACATAACCTTACTACTATCGATATCAGCTTCAGTAGCTAGATTATTAGGTGGTAGGGGGTTACCAATTAAGATAACGTAGGCGGTCCTTATGAGTAGACGTACACTCTGTTTGGTACTCATTTTAGGAGTCGGGTTAGTGATGATAACATCAGCATCTCCCACACTTAAGGTTGTAACGTTATTAGTCTTAAGTATAACTCTTGCATATGAGTTCGTAAGAAGTCTGCAGCAACGTGCTTAGGAAAGGATATACTACTTAAATTCTAGAACGTTTACTTTATACCATATTGCCCTGCCGTCAATAAGCTTTTCTACCTCATCCTTAAAGTTACCTTCAATTTCTATGAAGTAAAGCCCGTTAACCACTCTACTCTTACTGAACGTGAGGACCTTATACCTCGCTGATATTTCCTCACGTAAGTTATTAGCTACTACCTCATCATACGTTACATATATAATTGAGGTCTTTACGTATCCCTTATGTCCGGGAATCATTGAAACACCTAATTTAAGTAGTCAGTAACTTCCTATATAATATTTTAAACCACTTCAACTCATCTTTGAAGACTTCCTCCAAGTCTATATCACCACTACTTAATAACTTAGACGAGTTTTCAACAACCCAGTCACAAGCTGTTGAGACATGAATATCACCAGTCCTCAAATTCAGGAGTAGTGGGTAGATCTTACAGGAGAGAGGCTTCTTCGAATGTATTGTGCAACTACTATTTCCTATATCGTAGAACGGGCAGAACCCTCTAATCACCCATCTGAAGAGGCCGTTGCCTAAGTCGGTAAATATTAAATCTACGTTAAGTTTAGCAGCCTCTAATTTAAGGATGCTGACCTCATCCTCAAGTAATATAGGTGTTTCCTCCTCAGATACGAAGAAGCAGCAGTGTATACAACGGTAGCATTTAAATCTTAAGCCATCACTCATAAAATAACTACCGACATAGAAATTCTAAGAGGACTGAGCAGCCATCCTCTAACTTTAAGGCCTCCCTTAGATATTTATCAGAAATTAATTCAACAACTGTTTTAGGGTTTTTAGTTCTGAAAGGTCTTAGAACTACAGCTTCTTCTGACGCACCGTTACACGTGTTAATAACCCTACAACGCCAGTAGTAGAAACCGCCATATGTTCCCCCCTCAACGTATATGTCATCAACTACTTCCGGGCTACAGATAGCAATTAATTCATCAACACTTAAATTATTTAAGGATATGTTTAATGTTCCGTGAAACGGTCTAACCTTTAAGATCTTAGTAAGTAATTCACTGTAAATAGGCATGCTTACGTACTTCCTCCCCTCACCCCTACCTGAGACCACTACCCCCTCAACTCTTAACATTACGATCTCCTAAATTTCCTAGATATCGCATCAGCTATATAAGTAGGTTCTGGCAGGTAGTGGGATTTAAAGAGGCGGGGTATGAGGTTCTTTAAAGATTCTATCGATATTTTATGCCCTATAGAGATGTAGAGTTTCTTGCCTAAGCGTTCGTAGACTAAGCCCCCTACCTTGTTGTTGACGATGATGTACTCCACACCGTCAGAACCTCTTACCACACTACCGTATAGTAAATTCTTAGCTACCCCTATAGTCGGCCTATCTAATACTAACCCCACATGCGAAGCTACGCCGAATTCCCTGGGATGTGTGACGCCATGCCCGTCAACTACTATTAAGTCTGCCTCACAGTTAAGTTTCTCATACGCCCTAATCATCAACGGTGCCTCCCTAAAGGCTAGTAAGCCCGGTATGTATGGTACTTCTACAACCCCCTTTACGACGGCATACTTTTTAAGGTTTAGCTGTGGGAAGTCCAGGAGGACGGCTGCAGCAACCCCAACATCCTTAGAGTACGAGATATCCAGCCCTACTACGTTATTAATGCTCTCTAAGCTGTAAGTCCTATCTACTTTCTTAGCTAGTAATTTCTGCGACTCCTTAGCTCTCTCAACGTTAAAGTACTTCGACGTGGTTAGACTACCTGGTAGAATTTCTCATAGGCCTTATTAGCACTTATGACCGCTACATCTACGCCGTCACCTGATACTGCATCCCTAGAAATAGCAGCTTTAACAGCTTTAACAGCTAAGTTCTCAGCCACTTCTAAGCTTAAGTTATTCTTATACTCGCTCTCAATAACACCTATAGCTATCGGTGCACCTGTGCCGACAGCTGCGTAGTCATCCTCTATGAGTGAGCCTAACGGGTCCATGATGAAGATGTGGGGACCTCCATCATCAACACCGCCGAAGATGACTTCAGATAGGAAGGGCATGTACTTATATTGATATAGTATGATTGACAGTAGCTTAGCTGCTGTTCTAACGTTCATAGCTCTAGAAGTCTCTAACTCGTATCGATGTATCTCAACACTCATTAACCTACTTATAGTTTGAATATCTGCGAAGAGGCCGGCACACGCCAATCCAAACCTATTCTTAATGAGGAAAACCTTCTTACCAACCCTACTTAATACGTAGCCGCCGTACGCCACCCTCTTCTCAGCTGCTAGGACAACGCCCTCGCTAACTTTAAGACCGACCGCAGTAGCGCCAGTCCCTACCTCCCTATACGCCATATACTACCGACCAATTGATCATGTTTTTCAGGAATATAAGGTTTAACAACAGATTTAGGTAGGAGGTAAGTAAGTGAAGGTTAACACTATTAGGAATGAGTTAAACAGGGCGTACTGGCAGAGCAGTTCCGAACGGCGTAAGTACTCAGTATTAGTTGTAGATAGGTTAAGTGAGAGTGGTTTTAAGGAGTACTCTTTAGGGGATGATGTGAAGATCCTAAATGATAGGTTAGTAGTGGGTAATACCGTAATACCGTTCCATAGGGTGATAGCTATATTAAGAGATGGTGAAGTTATTTGGAGGAGGGATGCGTTACAGAAAAAATAAGACGTACGAGCATACCTACCTTTAACGATGTTAGGGAGTACGTCCTCAAAATATGTTCATCTAATGTGGGAGTACCTAAAGGTGTGAGGAGGAAGTACGTATTCATATATACTGCTAAAATAGATAAGATATGTAATTACTTGAAGAAGGTGCTACTAAATAATTTAGAAGTACTAAGCAAACTTCCCGTTGAGGGCTTCTACCTAGAAATAATTAGGTTGGCTGGTATTGATAACTACGTCGAATGCGTTAATAGTTTATATGGGAAGTTAAGGGTTATTGATAGACTTTCAAATCATTATAGGGTTAAGGTAAAATCCTCATTAGATATCAAGGAGGCTAGGACGTTATTTAGAGAGTATGTCGGTAGGGTGCTCTCAATTATTAGAAGGTCTGAAGATAAATTAAACATGGTTAGAGAGGCTGTGAGGACGCTTTCTAAGACGCCATGTTTTGAGGACCTCCCAACAATCGTAGTTGCCGGTATGCCTCAAACGGGTAAGTCAACCCTAGTTGGTAGGATTTCATCAGCAAAGCCTAAGGTATCATCATTTCCATTCACGACTAAGGACGTCATACTGGGGCATACCGTGGTGGAAGGGATTAAACTTCAAATCGTTGACACTCCGGGGATTCTAGACAGACCTATTAGTGAATTAAACGTTATTGAACAGAAAGCATACGTAGCTATAAAATACTTAGCGGATTTAATCCTATTCTTAATAGACCCCCTAGAAACTTACTACAGCTTACAAAGCCAGCTTAACCTACTTTCAAACATTGTTAAAGAATTTGGGATTAATAAGGTATTAGTCCTCATCAATAAGATAGATGCGGCTAGCCCAGAGAAGATAGTACATGTTAGAGAACTAATACGTAAGGAATTTAATGAGATAGCATCATACTGTATTAGCGCCTTACATGGAATAGGACTACAAGAAGTGATTAACGACGTATTAAGACATTTAGGATTGATGGACAGATCCTGCAAGTTTCACGAAGTTTAGAACTGAAGAATCCCCTTTCAAAAGACGGAAAGGTAATTAAGAGTATTGCTAAATTAATAATGAGTAATGTGATGAGTACCTCCGGAACTGATGTTAAATGATGTTAAGGCATTTGCCTGAAGTTTTCTTAGCGTTCATCAAATATTTTAAATTCTGTAGTAAGGGCTTAAGTAGATGATGAGGGTTAAAAGCTATGAACGGTGATTAGTGACTGGGTTCTGAAGAATGATCTCATAGCTTTTTAATATGGATGTGGATGTCTAGTATTACTATTACTTAATAGTCTTTAGCATTTTAATTGCATGGTTAAAATTCTGATTGTCATTAATTGACGTCATGGAGGGTTTATATAGTCATTTTTAAAGTATTTCTTTACATATTTTAAAGGAAATTTTTATTTGTGATAATCATCATACTTTAAAGGTTTTACATAACTTTTAAACAATGATTAACCATTACTATCATGGTGATATAGACTATGTCGAAGAAGCCGCCTGTAAAAGTTAAAGACCCTACCACAGGTAAAGAAGTTCAGCTATCACCTGATAAGGTATGGACTTTAGCTCCTAAGGGTAGGAAGGGAGTTAAGATAGGTCTCTTCAAGAGTCCTGAGTCAGGTAAGTATTTCAGGGCTAAAGTCCCAGATGACTACCCAGTCTAACATCCTGAGCTACCGTAATTATAGGTAGGCGGTTTAATAGGGGTATTAAAATAAAAATTAAAATAAAACCTATTTTTTACCATGAAACCTTCTGTGCGGGGTTTAGAATTGAAGGTCATGATCGTCTCAGACACTCATGATAACCTTTTAATAATTGATAGATTAACTTCCTACGCATCAAAACTTGATGTTGGGTTACTACTACATTTAGGTGATTATGTATCTCCTTTCACGTTGAGAAAGATATTGAATACCAATATAAGATTTCTAGGCATATTTGGCAATAATGATGGAGATAAAGTACTAATGCTCAAGGTCTTAGGTACTTCAGGTGAGTTGTACGAACCTCCTGTAGAAGTTAATATCGATAGTTTGAAGGTTCTAATGATACATGGTTATGGCTCTAAGGAGTTGACGGAGAGGTTTGTAAACTCCTTAGCTTTAAGTAATTACTACGACCTAATAATGTATGGGCATACACACAGCCCTAAGGTTGAGAAAGTGGGTAGGACAGTTATACTCAATCCTGGCGCCCTATCCGGATATTTAACAGAGTTACCTACTTTAGCGCTCCTCAATACCGATGAGTTTAGGTTATCAATAATTGATGCCCTGTCCAATAGCGTTGTTAGGGAATTTAATTTTAAGATTGTCTAAGTGCTGATTGCTTAAACTTTTAAAAGTTTAATTAACCTCCTACCTATACTTACTGGAGAGTGTTGGGAGATTATGGTTAGATGCCCTAAGTGTGGTTCAGATGTTAAGCCTGAAAAAACTTGGCAGTTAATATCCCCTCTGCCAGACTCTGAGGGTAGGATAACTATAACTATCATGGGTTCATTTAACTGTAACAATTGTGGATATAGGTGGAGGGGTGTTGCAAGTAAGATAAAGACTGGTGGGGATGAGGTTGAAGTTGAGGGAAGTACTTCTAAGAAAGTATTAAGAAGTGAAAAACATGAGAAGGAGAAACGTGTGGGTCAGGTAATAGAAGTAGATTTAAGTGATTTAGACCTAGAAGAGTGACTTAATAGAAATGAAGTATAGATTACTAACAATTATAGGTAGAATCATAGGTAACCTTATAGTAGTACTGTTATTAATGACCATCCTACTAAACGTTTTCGGACTCATAGTTTTAGGAACAGTTGAAGGTCCTAGCATGGAACCACTCTTCCAGACAGGTGATTTAGTAGTGATAATTAAATCCGATGAGATTAATGTAGGAGATATAATAATATTTAAGAAGAAAGCAGGAGATGGATTCATAATCCATAGAGTTATTGAAATACGTAATATCAGCAACTCTTTATACTATGTAACTAAGGGGGACAATAACGTCTTACCAGACTACCAGGAATTCGAAGTAGCGGGGGTTCCGAGCCATAGGGTAATAGGGAAGGTTTTAGAAATAAATGGTTTACCACTTAAGATCCCCTTAATAGGGTATTTACCGCTTATGGCACGTAAGTTATTCTCGTAGTGGATTTTAACTAAGACTTACAGTAATGAGGGGGTCCCACCGCTCGTCGTTGATGAAGCTTAGGTCATATGGAATTGCTTTCCTTAATAATTCTCTCATTCCTATACTCTCTCACTATGTCTAGAAGTTTTTCATAGCTTAACTCAACCTTCCTCCTATTCCTCATACGTATTTCCTCTTCAATCTTTGGGAATTCAGCTATTACTGAAGCAGGTATTAATACTAAGTTATCAGAAACCTCTAAGAATTCATCACATCGATTTACTACTAACTCATATCTATCTAAGATGTCTAATGGTACTTCAGCAGACTTAGGTATTACCAATTTTAGTTTTAAGTCCTTTATAGTCTTTAAAACTCCATCCTTAACCTCACGTAATTCACCTACGAAGACTACCTCACCCTCACGTAATGTACCCACATCCTGCGCTGACCTAATAAGTTCCTCCACCGTTAACCTACGAAGATATCTGACTAATACGTAATTACCGGTGAAGATCGAGTGGAATAAACTCCTATAGCGGTCTAATAGCTTAGTAGCACTTAATAACTGCTCCTCCAACTTACTTACATGTTCATTAAGCCTTCTTAACCTATACTTTAATTCTGAAACCTCCCTATCCTTTGCTACTTCAGCATCGAATTCTGCAGTCCTTAAGGCTAATTCCGTCTCTAATTCAGAGACACGTCTCTCCAACTCCTTAATCCGCTCCCTCAATACGTCGCGTTCTTTAGATATTTTCTCAACCTGATTTAGGAGCTCTCTATCCTTCTTACTTACTTCCTCACTAGCTAATAGTTTTATAACACGTACTAAATCACCCCTACCGTAGGGACCCTCCCTACTTACGTAATCGTTTATTACTTCTTCAATAACGTCAGCAATGCTTCTACCCTTAACTATCTCAGCCTTATACTTCTGTAATTTTGAAACCGATAGTCCGATCTCACCAAGTTTTAGAGCGAGCTGTCGGAACTTATCCTCAAATTCTTTATATACTTTAATACAGGAGGCTAGGGCGTCCCTCTCATGGGTTGTCCTCGTATTCAACCCATACTGTAGCAAGTAATCATAGACTAGTGCATCCTTCTCACTACTACTTAAACTCTTCGTCGGGTAGTATAACATAACGTTTAAGTTAGCAGCTATCTTCTCAACCATCTCTGGAGGTGGGTTTTTATCGGTGGCGACTAGTACCGGCGTACCATACTTAAGAACTGTTTGAATTATCTCCTCCCTATCTAAGTTTCTACCACTAATGATAAGTAATGGTCTGAGGTCGAGGTCAACTATAGCTAATCCAGTTTCAACTCCAGGATCTACACCAACTATGAGGAATCTATCAACACGTGTATTATTGAATAATACGTCAATAAATTTCTTCTTAATTACCGGCTTAACCTTTATGTTAACGTCATACCCTCTTACAGACCTTAAGATTTGAGTAAGCTCATATCTCGGGGCGTAGACGATAAATAACGCACGGTCAATACCCCCTTCACTCTTCCTGAAGGTTAAATCGTAATCTATACCCCTCTTATCTAATTCTTCTTTAAATTTCTTAGTAGCGCTTAATACTGAAGTCCTTAAGCCTCTCTTAAATCTATCTGAGCTAGAACCTCCTGACCCAGGAACCCTCCCCCTACTTATTACCACCCTAACCTTATCTTCGAACAGCTTCAACGTCGTACCGTAACCCTTACTAGAAAGTATTGCTAATACCTCAGCTGTTTTCTGCGGTGATAGCTTACCCTGCTCGAGCTGTATACCTGCCTTAATGGCTAGTTTACGTAAGTCTATTAACTCATTATCATTTAAGGTTACTTGAACTACTTTACACTCTGGGGGAAGTAGTTGAAGGATTTTAATAAGGTTCTTCTTAGTCCCCCCTAATTCCATGATATTATCTAAGGCTATGAGCTTAGGCCTAAACTCCCATAAAAGCCTAATCATCCTGCTTAAACTTACGCTTTCATAGAGTGTTAGCTCATCACCTCTTAATACTGCTAATGCATAAGTATAATCACTTAATTTCGCGCCCGATGTAATGACGTCAACACCAACTATCACGTCAGACTGCTCGCCCACCCCTAATTACCCCTAAGCCAGCACTAATCTAAGAAAACTTACGTAACACAGTTAATAACTTATGAGTGTCTCCCCATGCTCAGAAGTCTGAGTGAAGTATGCATGGGTAGATAGTCATTAAGTTTTATATATCTTCATACCTATCTTAACGGTAGGTGTGTAGATGCCGACGCACGGCTCAATGACTAAAGCTGGTAAGGTGAGGAGTGCAACTCCTAAAATACCTCCAAAACCTAAGAGGAACTTAGTTCCTAGGGTTAGGAATAGGAGGGAGTTTTGGATTAGGAAGAGGAAGGAGTCAGGACTGCCGGTACCCACAGTAGTACCACCGTCTTCAGTACCTAGGAAGAGTAAGTAAATTAGAAATCTAGTTTTTAGGTGGTATTACGGTTAAGGATTTAAAGCCTGGAGACCTAGTCAGGATTATCAAGGATGGACAGGTAATTGAAGGAATTCTAATGCCTTCAACTGAGTTAAGCTCTAAGGACGGCGTAGTTATTGTAAAACTTGCTAACGGGTATAACGTAGGTATATCAATTATAGGTGCTCATATCGAGGTTATTAAGGAAAACTACGCTAGGGTGGAGGTCCCCGAAGGTGGGGGTATTACTACATATGTCGAGGGTCAGGGAGGTAAATTAATCTCCATAGTAAGTACTGGCGGTACCATAGTCAGTAAAGTGGAATATGAGACCGGTGCTGTAAGGCCTGCACTAACCGCTGATGATTTAATAGACTTCGTCCCGGAAATTAGGGAGATGGGTAGTATTGAGGTAGTAGACCTTTACAGACTGCTAAGTGAGAACATGACCCCAGATCATTGGACGTCGATAGCTAAGGCAGTCTGGGGGAAGTTAGTTGGAGGTTCCGACGGCGTTATAGTCACACATGGTACTGATACATTATCCTACACGTCTTCAGCATTAGCATTTGCTTTGAGGAACTTACCAATGCCTGTAGTGTTGGTAGGTTCTCAAAGAAGTAGCGATAGACCTAGCTCTGACTCAGCATTAAATCTTCTCGCATCAGCCATCATAGCTCTTAACGCACCCTTCGGGGAGGTAGTCGTAGCCATGCATGGAAGCATCTCCGATACTTACATCTTAGCATGCAGGGGTGTTAAGGTTAGGAAGATGCATTCTAGTAGGAGGGATGCATTCCAACCAGTAAATGATATACCGTTGGCTAAGGTCGTCTTCCCGGATAGGAAGTTAGTAATGATTAGCAGTAAGTACTTAAGCAGGTGTAGGAGGGAGGACCTAATCTTAATGCCTAATTTCGAGAGGAAGGTGGCGATCGTTAAAGCATACCCCGGATTAGACCCCGAAATTATAGACTTCCTAGTTGATAGGGGGTTTAAGGGCATCGTGTTAGAGGGTACGGGATTAGGGCATGTGAATGAGGCATGTATACCATCTGTAAGGAGGGCGGTGGAGGAGGGGGTGGTCGTTGTGATGGCAACTCAGACGATATTCGGCAGAGTTAATATGAACGTCTACACAACTGGTAGGAAGCTCCTAATGGCGGGGGTATTACCAGCCTCTGATATGCTGGCTGAGACTGCATACGTAAAGCTTTCATGGCTACTAGCTAATTTTAATGATTTATCTGAAGTCAAAAAACTGTTTGTGAAGAATATAGTCTACGAGATAAACGAAGTTCACGAGGATTACATCTACCCTAGGTGGTATCATGGAGATAGACTACAATGAGGTAGGACTTCAAGTAGGTTTGGAAATCCACCAGCAATTAGATACTAGTAGTAAGTTATTCTGTAAATGTCCTACAAAGCTTTTCGAAGGTTCTGATGAAGGCGTTTCTAAGGTGGAGAGATACTTACGTATAGCTAGGAGTGAGACTGGAGAGGTCGACCCAGCAGCCCTCTACGAATACATGAAAGGGAGGAGGATAATTTACTTAGCGCCTAAGGGGCACGTATGTGCTGTCGAGCTTGATGAAGAACCTCCCCACGAATTAAATAGGGAGGCATTAAGCATAGCGTTAGGTATTTCCCTAGGATTTAAATCTAAGATAGTTGATGAGGTATACGTTATGAGGAAGATCGTTGTAGATGGCTCTAATACTACTGGATTTCAAAGAACTGCTATCATCGCTTTAGGCGGCGAGTTATTAGATGAGGAAGGCGTTGTGAGGATACAGACCATATGCTTAGAGGAGGATGCTGCTAGGAAGGTGAGGGATTTAGATGGTTCAGTAATCTATAATTTAGACCGTCTAGGCATCCCACTCATCGAGATCTCCACAGCACCGGATATTAGAACACCTGAACAAGCCCTCAGAGTCGCTTCTAGGATAGGCTTAATGCTCAGACTTACTGGTAAGGTTAAGAGAGGCTTAGGAACTATTAGGCAGGACATCAACGTATCAATTAAGGGGGGAGCTAAGATAGAGATTAAAGGTATTCAAAATCTTGAATTGATAGATAGGGTAGTAAGGTATGAGGTCTTAAGGCAGTTAAACCTTCTGAAAATAAGGGATGAAGCTCTCGCAAGGGGTGTTAAGGAGGAAGAACTAGATAAGGTCTCAGATGTCACCAACGTTTTTAAGAACTCTAAAAGTAGGTTAATATCGACTAATTTAAAGGCTGGTAATAAGGTATACGCATGTGTTTTAAAGGGGTTTAAAGGGCTATTGAAGTTTGAGGTACAGCCTGGTAGGAGGTTTGGTACAGAGTTAGCTGATTATGCACGTGAGTGGGGAGGTGTTGCAGGTATCATACACACTGATGAATTGCCTGGGTATGGTATAAGTGCTGATGAGGTTAAAGAACTTTACAATTTCTTAGGCGCTGATGATGAGAGAGACGCCATCGTACTTATAGTAGGACCTGAAGATAAGTGCATTAGAGCCATGAAGGCAGTCGTAGGTAGGGTTAAAGAGGCATTGCGTGGGGTTCCAAGGGAGACTAGGGTAGCTAATGATGACGGAACTACTAGGTATATGAGACCGCAACCAGGTGCTGCTAGAATGTACCCTGAGACGGACATACCACCGGTAAGAATTGATGAGAGTTTAATTAAGGAAGCGCTTAAATATGTTCCAAGAGACCCTACAGCAGTTTACGAAGAATTAATTAATAAGTACTCCCTAAGCCCTGAGCTAGGTAGGCAACTACTCAGAAGTCCATACATCATCTACTTCTACGACCTGGTGCGGGAGTTTTCAAGTGAAGAGGTAACACCGCAGTACATAGCATCACTCCTAACAGTTCAGATCAAAGGCCTTAAAGCTGAGGGGGTCCCCGTAGAGAACATCACATCGGACGTTATTAGAGAGGTACTTACTGCATTGAGAAACGGGAACTTATCTAAGGACGGAGTAGTCGAGGTACTACGAGAGTATGCGTTAGACCCTAAGAAATCTATTGATGAATTAGTAAGGAAATACGCAAAGAAGGATGTAGTGGAGGTTGCTAGATCAATAGCTTACATCTTAGAAGCTAACCGCGATGAACTCCTCAGGAAGAGGGATAAGGCATTCAACATCGCTATGGGTCTAGTTATGAAGGAATTACGCGGTAAGGTTGATGGTAAGGTAGTAGCAGAGCTGGTTAGGAAGAAACTTAACGAATTAGGAATTACGTAAACGTTTAATTACTTGGATTTAACTCTATATTAAAAGAGAATTATTAAAAAGAATTTAAGTTATTCAGAGGCTTCTATAAATATAATGTTCTCTGAAGGTACTCCGAAATCATTTATTAATATATTCCTTACCTTAGCTCTATGGTCTCCTTGAAGTTCGACATGACCGTCTTTTACAGTACCACCAGTGGCTAACTTACTCTTAAGGTGTGATGCTACCTTCCATAAATCAAATACTGTCTGGTCTAGTCCTTCAATAATTGTAACCTCCTTACCGAATTTCCGCTTCTCAACTTTAATCTTCACAACCTGTTGCTCAGCACCTAATTGAACACATAACTCAGGTGGTAGACCGCCGCATAAAGCTTCTATATCAACCTTACTATTTCTTCCTTTCATCTCACACCCTTACAATAAGGAACTTCCACATTGACGTTAATAAGCTTTTATCATCTCAATAAAACTCTCTACTCAGCCTTTACCCTCTTCCAAACATCCTTCCTAATCTTAACTATAACTCTTGACGAGCAGTAAGGACAACTAATCCTCTCAATTAACTCGATCTCCTTATTAGAAAAAGTCCTCCCACATATCCAACACTTATAGAGTATTTCCCCACTCACACATCATCACTAATCTAAGAGACATTTAAAACATTTAAAAATTATTTTTAGATATGCATCGCTTAAAATGCATTAGAGCTAATACGTAAGGGGTTTGGGTTTCATGTTGGTTGATGTTGTTTGATCTTGACCCTTGGTTTCATCGACCTTGGGGCACCTTTCATCGGTGCCCATGTCATCGGTCTCCACCCGTTCAGGGTAACCCCGACCCACAGCTCCTCTTCATCTAGTTCTGGTTCATTGCTGTGGGGAAACCCCCACATCCTGGCTTTGAATGCCCCACCCACTTGGGTCTTTACCGTGCACCCGCATCGTGGGCGGGCTCAAAC
>Ga0209394_1000299_pt1 | contig 43432 bp, 44 predicted proteins | sample JNZ201metaG_FD_184122 | JGI IMG/M metagenome (GOLD analysis project Ga0209394, IMG submission 184122) | Hot spring microbial communities from Jinze hot spring, China to study Microbial Dark Matter (Phase II) - JNZ 20120812A (SPAdes) (version 3) ...
GGTGTATAGACTATATGTATACTAAAGGTTTCTTCTACACCGGTTATAGTGGTACCTTCTGGTATGTATACCATGAAGTCTATCTCCCAAATACCCCCGCTATCGAGTGTACCTATCTGTTGAGGGTCATTTGTGCTTATTTCTGTAAGCTCTATGGTATTAACAGTACCGCTTGGTGGTTCGGGATCTGGGTAGCCTTGTAAATCTCTAGATGCATCTTCTCTGAAGATTATTAGCCAGACTTTGGATCCGCTTGGAAGGTTGCTTGTTCTATCGGCGAGGATTAGCCAAACATTATATGCTCTTCCATCTACATTATGTATGAGTATTACGTTTTTATAGTATGTTGTACGGTATGTTGGATGGATAGTTATTTCTACGCTAGCCTTACTTCCACCGAGGTCTACCTTGATGGTATTGTCTGATTCTAGATCAGGTTGATTTGCATTACTACCAGGCTCGAATATTATCGGTGGGCTTACAGGCTTTACTAATAGCGTGAATGGGTAGTAGGTGAATACGCTAGCTGTTGCGAAGGCTGCTACTAGTAGGGTTAGTGTTAGTGTAATTATCCTCTTCTCCATACCCTACCCCCAGGGGTAGGTTAAGCTTTAAAACCTCTACTATAAGTAAAGGGGGTTTAAACTTTTTCAGCCGTTTCTGTAAACTTTGTATGGATGGCTTTCCTGTATATTCCCTCCATACACTTACTCATATCTATGGATTGGGTATGGTGGGGATCCATAGCGGAAGTTATGGTAAAAACGGGGGGGTCTACCTAAACTTATATCTATCCTCTACATATGATCTTGTATAGGTTTTGCTAGATAGTAGGCTAGTAGATCCTCTAAACCTATCCAAGATTATAGAATCTATCGTAGCTAGGAAGCGTATCGATGGAGGCTTGGATAGACGCTACTGGCGTTTTAGAGGTGGGAGATGGTATGGGGGTATAGCTACAGCGGATGCTGTAGGATGCTATCTTAGATGTGTATTCTGCTGGAGTTGGAGAGTTAGGGATAACCCCTATACTGGTAGATTCTACTCTGCTAGAGATGTATGGGTTAGGCTGAGAGATATATGTATGCGTAGAGGTTATAGCCAGGTTAGGGTTAGCGGATGCGAACCTACTATAGCCTTCGATCATCTAGAAGAGCTTATAAGCTTATCAGAATCTAGTAATCGATACCTATTCATACTAGAAACTAACGGTATACTGATAGGCGCGTATAGAGAGTATGCTGAGAGACTCTCTAGATTTAAGAAGCTGCATGTTAGAGTATCTATTAAAGGATGCGATCCTAGAGAATTCTCTAAACTAACCCTCGCAGATCCTAGAGGATTCGATCTTCAGATAGAAGCTTTGAAGAATCTTATCGATGAAGGTGTATCATGCCATCCAGCTGTTATGCTAAGCTTCAGCGATCCAGAATCTAAAGCTAAACTAGTAGATAGGCTTAGAAGTATAGATGAGAAGCTTGTAGAAGAATTGGAGGAGGAGTATGTATTCCTATATCCGCATGTAGAGTATAAGCTTAGAGAATACGGTTTGAAACCTAGGATAGCGTTTAAACCCGATGCTATACCTGAGGATCTAATCTAGGTTTCGCTACATATAGATCTAACCCTACACCTACTGCATAACCTACTCCTACATAGGAGTTTATCCTGTATGTATGCTACAGTCTGTATCCATCCAGCTAACAATCCGTAATCCCTCCTAGCTAACCAGTGTAGGCATCCACCGTGTATAGGGCAGTCTACGCATAGATACCTCCTACACATGTATGGATTCCATGAGATACTCCAATCTATCAATCCAAGCCTCCTAGATATCCTCTGGAAATGTATATCTGATGAAGCCATATACGTCGCATCTCTACGACTGAATAGTAGGTAGGATGTAGCAGTTTTAGGACCTATCCACGGCCCCTCCTGTAGCTTAACCCTGAGTATGGATGGATCTATCCTATCCTCCAAATATTCTATCTTCTCGATATAGAACTGTATCTGTAGAGGTAGCTGAGCTAGATGGAAGCTTCTAGATATCATACTAAGCTGCTCTATCCTAGCATATCTTGGATCACCTATACTCTCAGATATCATCCTAACCCATCTCACAGTATTCAGATGGAAATCTGTATGCCTAGATAAAGCTACAGATACGAATAGCCATAACCTACTATACGGATCTATAGCTAACCCTACCCCCTCATAAGCTTCTAATAGAAGCCATACACGGCTAGCTCTACTCGAAGATAGCTTAGATACATACTCATATGGATCAAACCATAAACCAGTAAGCTCTGAAACTATATCCTCAGATAAGGCTGATACCCCCTCAAACCTCAGTATCTTAGGTTCATAAAGCTTAAACCTTAAACCACTATACGCACCCACTATCTTAACATACCATCCATCGATTATAGAGTATAAAGGATAGGTGAACGATGGGTATAAGCTCATATCGAGATCATAAGGTTTATCTAAACGTATCGTAGGCATAGTGATCCCTAACGATACGATCCATAGGGGTAAGTCTTCCAGCTCTATAGCTTCGATACGATCTCCCTAACCCTATCCCTCAACTCTAAGCCTAGAGGCTTCCCCAACACCTTCATCATCATCCTACAGAATGAGCATACATCGCTTTGAGAAGGCATACCGCATAAACCGCATCGTCTAACCTCGTATCTTGGCTGCGGATACTTCGATAAACTCCTAGCGATAGATCTAGCGAAAGCTATCTTAAACCCTGGAGAATCCTCCTCCATACCGTCGAGAAACGCTCTTATCCTATCCTCCATACCTACACTGTGAAAGGGGCATTCTAAACTCTGATAGGGGATACCTGCGAAGCTTACGTAGAGAGCTGTATCCCTCTCATAAACCTCGTATAACGGTCTTATCCTACCTACTAGAAATCCATCATACCCCTCCGTCTTAGGTCCAAGCTTACGTATATCCTCAAGATTCTGTAAGAGGAAATTCTTAAGTATGTATACTGCTAGATCATCTAAGTGGTGGCCTAACGCCACCATATCGACACCAGCTTCTACACCTGCTAGATTCAATAGATATCTTTTAACAGCTCCGCATATACTACATGGAGGTCTATATATCCTCCTAGCAAGTTTAGGAATGCTTAAGCCTAATAGATCCTCTAACCCTATTATTGCATAACGTATACCAGCTATCCTACAAACCTTCTCTACGATCATCCTAGCCTCTGTGGAATACTCATCTATCCCTAGATCTATATGTAACGCTGTAAGTTCGAAATCGAATTTACCTGTAAGCTTCGATAATGTTAGAAGCATCGTAGAGCTATCCTTACCACCGGAAACCGCGGCTAGAATCCTAGCTTTAGGCTTGATCATCCTATACCTCTTAACGGTATCCTCAACCCTAGCTAGGATGTAATCTAGGAAATGTTCTTTACATAGGTTTAGCTTAGCATACCTTAGATACGTATCAGCTGGTCTACCGCATCTAGAGCATAGAGCTTCTCTTATAGGATTCATAGATTCATATCTCTATCAAATCCTTTAAGCTGATAAACGTTAACGAAGCTAACGCTAGGTTAAGGTTTATCTATACCTAATCTGTTCACCAATAGTCTGATATGGATGTATGCTTCGATAGACTTCTATCTATACTCCTACTCGAAGATCCTCCTGATAGGATACCATTCTACGATCTATTCGCAGATCTAGAGGTTATAGAAGCTTTAACAGGTTGCAAACTCTCGTTAGTTAGGGATCTTACGATCGGTAGGATTAAACGTATACTGGATGATGGATGTGAGGATAGGCTTAGACTCGATTACGAAGTTATCTTTAGATTCTATTATACACTCGGATACGATTATATACCTTTAACCCTCCCATCACCATTCCCTAGGTTTAACGTTAAACCTTGTAGGGATACCGCAGCTTTATCTCGAGGTTTAAGAATCTGGCAGGATGAATATAGAGGTACTATAGAATCTAGAGAAGATTTCGAAAGATATGATTGGCCTATAGAATCGGATATACAGGATTCATACATAGCCTTATACCGTATACTCGAGAAGATCCTACCAGAAGGTATGATGGTGATACCTTTAACCCCAGGTGGTGTATTAGAGAATGTTATGTGGCTTATGGGTACCGTACCATTCTCGAAAGCCATCTATACAGATATAACGCTAGTTAGGGATATGTTCGATAAGATAGGTAGGATCCTATCTTTTATATGCCGTCTAATGTCTGAGCAATCTATGGTTGGAGCTATATCTATGGGTGATGATATGGGTTATAAAAGTGGTCCTATGATATCACCTAGCCATCTAAGACGATATGTATTCCCATGGCATAAACTATGCGTAGATGAAGCTCATAGATCAGGTAAACCATTCATACTACATAGCTGTGGAAGGATAGATATCGTTATGGAGGATCTCATAGACTACGTAGGCATAGATGCTAAACATTCCTATGAAGACTCCTCATATCCTGTAACGAAGTATAAGAAGCTATACGGTGATAGAATAGCTATACTCGGGGGTATAGATATGGATAAACTATCTAGGATGCCTCTAGAAGATTTCAAATCATATGTTAAATCCATTATAGATGAATGCGCTCCAGGCGGGGGATACGCTATCGGATGTGGGAATACTATAGCTAACTATGTAAAGATCGAGAATTATCTAGCTATGCTAGAGATAGGTAGAAGTTATGGTAGATATAACCGTTTAAGATATTAAAGAATTAAAGTTTAATATATCGGTGGATTCCAATCTATCTATCCGTGAATTCTAGAAGAGTATACTTCGTAGCGGTGTCATCCATATCTACAGCATTAGTAGCTTTAGCTACTTTAGCTATACAAGTATCCATACCTACTACCCGTGGATACTTCAATATGGGTGAGGTTATGGTTTATACGGTATCTCTAATATTCGGACCTAGGGTTGGAGGGTTAGCTGGGGGTCTAGGTTCTGCTCTAGCAGATATAGCTTCAGGCTATAGCTTCTACGCTCCGGCTACGCTTGTAGCTAAAGGATTGGAAGGATATATAGTAGGTCGTATATCTAGGTTTAAACTGTGTATATCGCGTATATCCCATAGGATCCTATCGATAGCTATACCTTTAATACTAACGTTAGCCTTCTGGTCTATCTCATCCCAGATGTATACAGGTTTAGCTGAGATTACTTTAATATACTATCCTTTAGAAGCTGAGATACCTCTAACCCTATGGATGATGGCGTCGATAGCTCTATTCATACTATTAACCGTATACGTATCTAGAGTAAGCTACGAGAATATGGTTAAAATCATCGCGATACTATACGGTGGATCGGTTATGGTTCTATCCTACTATCTATATGAACAGATAGTGTTAGACGTCTATGCTTTAGTTGAAGTACCTATCAATATAGGTCAGATGCTGGTAGGTCTCATACTATCGATACCGTTATCAGAAGCTCTAGCTAGAATGAATTTACCTATGGTAATCGAAAATTATGACAGGTATTCTTCTAGGTCTAAGAGCTAACCCTATTGCTAAACCTGCTATGAATCCTCCTATATGAGCCCAGAATGCTACCCCTGAGAAGTATAGCTGAGGTATTGTTACAGAGAGTATTCCTGCATATAGCTGGTATAAGAACCATCCTAATATGAATAATGCTGCGGGTATGCTTATAACAATAGGTATCCATCCTATCATAGTTACTATCCTAACCGATGATGCTGGTAGTAGGACTAGATAAGCTCCGAGTATACCAGATATAGCTCCGGATGCTCCTACAGATGGTATATACTTGGGATCTATAATCTTCATACCGGTCCATCCGTAGAGGATTATAGGCTCTGCTAGGTACACCTCTACGAGTGTATGAGCTATAGATGCAATAATCCCTGAAGCCATGTATAGTATGAAGAATCGGCGATGCCCTATCCTAGACTCTATAGGTCCACCGAATACTCCTAAGTATAGCATGTTACCTATTAGATGCATTATATCTCCATGAATAAACATCGATGTTACTATGGTATACAGAGCTTTACCCTCTACTATGTATGCAGGTGTTAATCCATACCTTTCTATAATATATTCATAGAATCTTCCCCCCGTATAAGCCATATACACCCATATAGCTACGTTTAAACCTATTAGGATCCAAGTTACTATAGGCGTTCTTCTAGGTATCCCAGCTTTCACAGGTATCAAGCTAAGGAATCTAACGTGTTGGAATACTATATTTAAGCTTAGCTATCTCTCTAAAATTCTCATCCAGCCTTACAAACCCAGCTTTCAAACAGCTTATAGAGCCTCTATATGGTGTTATAAGCTCTACGATACCCCTATCCCCATCAAGGAATATAGATCTCACCATACCTAAGCCTCTGAATACCTCTGTATGATCGTATATACCTACGAGTAGACCCTCGATAAGCTTATAGGGTATGACGATACATCTGACACCGCTATACTCCGTCTCTATAGGTTTATCAGAATCGATCCTAGCTATAACGTAGAGTATAGAACCAGTATGCTCGCCATAGATACAGTCGAAACCTAGAATTTTTGATATCTCCTTTAGCCTATCTGCTTGTAGTATAGCTCCTAAGCCTATAGGTAGATTTAGGAATCTAATCCATGAAATAGGTATCTTCCTAACAGCTGAATCGATGAAGTACTTCCTATAGCATAGCTCCCTCCTACTCTTCCTATCCGATCTACTCTTCCCTCTTATACACTTCGGTGGTGGTAGCTTGATGATAGCTGATCCTATGATCTTCGCTTTATCCTCGATTAAACCTAGATCTATATCCCCGTCTATAACAACTACAACCCTAGGCTTCAACTCTTCTATAATCCTAGCCTTATATGGTATAGCCTCGGTGGTGAACCATCCATCAGTATTGGTCACCGTAGCTCTAGAACTTGATGAAGCTTTAGATTTAAGATATACCAGCGATCTTACAACCTCATCTATAGAGTTATATGGGGTAAGCGATCCTATGAATACAGCCTCTTCAAACTTGAGATTAAATAAATCTACGGTAGGTTTATCTAGCATTACATAGCTTAAAGCTCCAGGTGGACCTATATCCGTCTGACCTAGATCTCCATCGATAACAGCTACAGGCTTTACACCCATATTCAAAATATAGTTCGCAAGCATTAGAGTGAAAGTAGATTTACCTACATCCACACCGCCAAGTACTAATGCATCTATTCGATCCAGCCTAGCTATATCTTCTATAGTTTCAATCCACTCTCTTGGGAAAACCTCTCCTTTAACCCTTTCAAAAGGTGGATTCGAAGCCGACACTACCTCGATTTCGCTATCCTCTAGAAACTCTAGAGGTATACTTCTACCCTCTCGAACTATAATCTTCCCCCTACCCCTATACTCTACACCCAGTACTCTTAAAGCTCCTGATAATAGCCTAATACATGCAGGGCCATCAACTATTATCGAGTAACCCGCCTCAATTCTAGTCATATTTCCACACCGTTTCCCAATCGAAGGTTTAGGCTACATAGAATTTAAACATAGGTTCTGCATATTAGTTTTAACCAGGTATTTGACCCTACAATTCATACCTACCGGATGCTCTAAGCTAGATGAACTATTAGGTGGAGGTATCCCGATAGGTAGGCTCACACTTATATATGGTGAAGCTAGTAGTGGTAAAACTACTATAGCTCTACAAGTATCAGTTTCAGCCGCTAGGATAGGTTTGAAGGTTCTATACATGGATTGCGATAATAGTCTCCGTATCGAAAGACTTAGAGCTATTACCAAGGAGGATTTCGATAATCTATCCAAACGGATAATAGTATCTAGACCCGAAAGCTTCATAGAACAAAGCTTGATAATAGGATCACTACCTAGGATAATATCCAGGGATGTAGGTCTTGTAGTCGTGGATAGCATTACGAACCTATATCGTGAAGCTATATCTCTAGAAGAACCTTTCACAGTGAATTGGGAGTTTAATCGTCAGATAGCATTACTTAAAGAATCAGCTATAACGAAAAATATAGCGGTATTGGCTATAAGCCAAGTTAGAAGCGTCTTAGAAACTGGAGGTATCGAACCAGTATCTCGTAGGATTATGCTATACTGGCCTGATATCGTAATAACCCTTTCAAAGACTACTAGACCTGGTATCATCTTATGCGAAGTTAAGAAGGGAGGGGTCCCAGGAAAGTTCTACGCTCATATATCAGATCAAGGCTTAGTATCCATCTAGATACGCTTATATTAGTTTACGCCATAATTTAGCATCAAAGAGTATGTATAATACTATAGATGATACTAGCAGCATCGCCATCCCCACTATTAGAAGCATATTGCTAGTCCTAGGATCATAGGAATACCTATAGCTTATAGCTACCATGATTAAACCTAGAAAGCCTAAGGTATATAATCCAGCTATCGTTAGAGTCTCAGTAACGACTTGGTCTCGTATCGTAGGATTAACTATAGCTATCCTTCTACTCCCAGATGCATCTGTATAGATAATGTATGGCTGCACCCCCTCCACGATAACGTATACGGATCCTGATAGAAGGAATACAGTTATAGCTATAGCGAGTATATAAATCCAGTATTCACCGAGTTTAATCTTCAACCTATAGCCACCTTATTACTAGTGGATTGGGTAATAGCTAAACATCTACTTAAATATTCCTAGTCTCTTATAACTGAAGGATCACCGTTAACAAATAGTTCTTTGAAAACGTTTATAGCTGATGATCTTACTAATCTAAGATTATGCCTCAGAGAATTATATGTAAATCATGTGGGCATATTCTCTATGAGAGTGTTGAATTCGTATACCCTGGAGAAGTCATAAATAGTTATGGCGGGGTATGTCCATCATGTAGATCTAAAATATTATTCAATGCAGATGATGCTAGGATAGAGTTAAAGCCCGCTCAGAAGCATCGAATATCATAAAAGGTTATATAATTCAAGCCCATCATCATTTAACCCCATGAGGTTAGAGGCTACTTGAAGTTTAAACTAGGTATACCAACTTACATATCGGTAGAGAATCTAGCAAGGAGTATACTATCGTGGCTTAAAACGTTTTGGATCCCTATAACCCTAGCTATTATATGTATGCTAGCATTCTATATAAGGATACAACCCCTACTAAATGTTTGGGATCTAGGCTTCTATCTACACGAATATGATACATACTTTCAGTATAGGGTAACTGAGCGTATACTACATGAAGGTTTATCCTCATGGTATAGCTGGTATGATACTAGAAGTTGGTATCCATACGGCAGGGATATAGCTAAATCCAGCTACATAGGTTTACCGTTAGCTGGAGCTGTTTTCTACCGTATCATAGAACTGCTAGGTATAGATATCCCTCTAATAGGAGCTCTAGTATTATTCCCACCTATAATGGCTATCTTCATGTGTATATCGATATTCTTCCTAGGTCGGGAGATGGGGGGTAGTATAGTAGGCTTACTATCATCCCTACTTCTAGCCATAGCTCCTGCTAACATAAGTAGGACGTTCGCAGGATGGTACGACGATGAATCTATAGGTATACTCACATTCATATTAACAATCCTATTCTACGTGAAAGCCGTTAAGAATAGGAATCTACACATTAGTCTAGCCTATAGTCTTATAGCAGGTTTATCGTTAGGCTATTTAATAGCTTCATGGGGTAGTAGCTTCTACGTACTAGCTCTCATAGCTCTATCTACGTTTATAGCTATGTTGGTATCCTTCGATAGGAATCTGGTAGTAGCATACATACCTATCGTAGCTGTGTCTGTTCTCATAGCTATGCAGATACCTAGAATAGGGTATAGCTTCCTCTATGATTCTACAGTTCTACTAAGCTACGGTATAGTAGTCCTACTACTATTGAAGTTGTGTCTAAGGAAGTTCTGTGGAGATAAGAGTGGTAGGATCTTCCTAGCTATCCTAGGTTTATCCGCGCTATCTAGTATAGTATCGATCGCTATGGGTATAATACGCTTACCTGGTGGTAAATATCTGGCAGTGATAAACCCGATCTATAAGAGGGAGGTTGCTTTAATAAGATCTGTTGGTGAGCATCAATCTACTACATGGGCTCAGTTATTCATGTCTACAGGCTTCCTAAGTCTTTTCATACCGTTCTACATCATTCAAGCTTTTAGAAAGCGTAGTTTCGAGCATATATTGGTATCCGTATGGGTCATCACATCTCTGTACTTTACAGCTTCATTCGCACGTTTAGAGCTACTGTTAGCCCCAGCTATATCAATCGTAGCGGCTTACAGTCTATATGAGATAGCTAAACCGTTAGCATCCTATACCGTATCTGTGAGTAAAGTTCGCCGCAATCGTAGAATACTATACGGTATGCGTAGGGATCTAGCTATAGCATCTATAGTTATGATAACGTTACTAGCTATACTTCCGATAGCATACGTGGTGTATATAACGTACTTCTATTACGGCACCCTACCTAGTATACTAGAATTATCAGCACGTTATAATAGACCATACACCGATTGGGTAGAGGCTTTAGCCTGGATGAAGGAGAATCTAGGGGGTAGATCCGTAGTATTATCATGGTGGGATTACGGATACTGGATAACCGTTCTAGGTAACTGTACTACTCTAGCAGATAACGCTACCATAAACTCTACCCAGATCGCTATCATAGCTAAGATCTTCATATCCCCGGAAAATACTTCCATCCCCCTCATGGAAAGATATAACGTTACACATATAGTCGTCTTCACAAGCTGGACTGCTATAGGTCAAGGTACAGGTATATTCATACCTGATGGCACTGGTGAAGAGGGTAAATTTATATGGATGATAAGAATAGCTAACGATGAATTCGGAGAATTCAACGAGACAAATTACATCGATGTAAACGTAGGTGCTCCGACTTCAAGATTCTACGAATCAGTATTAGGCAGAATCATACCATTCCAATTCTATACTAGGGATACACAGACGGGGTTAAACCTATACTTCTTCAAAGGCTTCTATCGATCAAAATACCTAGAACCAGTATTCATATCTAGCAGTCTTAGAAAGGCTGAAGACCCATCATACTCAGGGTGGTGTGGTGGAGTTCTAATTTACAAGGTTAATTACCCTTCCACCATTAATACTACTCCGTAACCTCTACATCCACAGCTATACCTTGCTTTATAAGCTGGATAGCATTTTCCTCCGGTATGTAAGCTACATCTTCAGCTTTAAAGGGACCGTAAACCTTGAGGTCTACCCCTACGAACGATGAAGTGGCACTCTTAAATCTTACAAGCTTCAGTCTCTCAACACTGGAAATAGTCTCTGAAGGTATATACCTCCCTTCAACTATACGTCTAACCATACGGTTATATTCATCTATTATTCTCGATATCTCCCTAGCGTAAGGTTTTTCATCATCTGTCAGCTTCTCCCACTCTATGCCCCCCCTCTTAGATGCATATATAATCTTGCTAAGTCTCAGGTAACATAAATCCTCGATAAGTTTAACACTAATATCTAAAACCTTAGCTAGAAGTTTTCCTTGTATACTCTCTCTATCTGCAAGCCTTCCTTCCTCCCTAAGTCTCTTTATAAAATCGTTAAGTCTCCTATAGAAATCCACAGGTAGAGATTGCAGCTCTAAACTGAACGCCTCTTTCTTCCAAGCATCTAGAAGCTCTTCGTACACACCTTTACCTCCTAGCTAGATATGTATGCTACACCCTTGCATAACAATAAGAGTGCTGGTTGTAGTGGTAAGTATACATACTCATCTTTAAACGGTCCAAAATATTCCTCACCCACTCTAAACCTAGGTGATAGATGTACGTAGAGTTTAACCTGCTCATCAGAATTCCTAAACGGCATAGCTTCAGATAGTGGATCATAATCTTCTAGAGATTCCATACTGGATCCAACCCTAGCTTTAATGAATCCAGTTTTACCGTGAAGAGAACCTGGTAGACGTATTAGCCTATGTGTATCGAGCGTAACTACTGGATCTATCCTAACCGCTAGGTACTCTACGACTTTAGCTATAAGCTTTCTAAGATTCGCTACCCCTATCTCTCTAGCTATCCCATCAAACTCCCCCTCCAATACCTTCTCCAGAATTCTATCCCTACTATTAACTATAGCTTCAACCCCCCTCCTTCCTAAACCTATAGCGCTAAACCCCTCGATAGATGTTGAAGATATAAAATCATATAACGCTCTAATCATCCTAAGCTTAGCTCCATTCACACCTTTCGATATGATCATCCGATCAAGGTATATAGTAGGATCTAAGCCTACACATAGCAGATAATCTGCTATCTCCCTTCTAGCATTCTGGTCGAGCCCCTCAACCTCTCCAGATACGTGTATATGGAAACCTCTATGTCCAGAGAAGTATATATTCACAGTATCCTCCCTTATACCAAAATCCGAGGATAGAATATCTAAAAGCTTCATAGCTTCACGTTTAGCCGCTATCAAACATCCTTCACAGAACCATACTCTCTGCTCAAGCTTATCCCCGCCGCAGTTAGGACACTTATCAGGTACTTCACCAACCCCTTCACATCCACATGATAAGCATAACCACCGGTCATGCTCAACTTTACAGTTAGTAGGTATATGATCTGCATCTATATCGAAAATAAGCTCAGCCCCCATCCATCCTTTTGCATCCATAGATGCAGTAGGATTTATATACAAAGCCGAGGAGTAGTAGCAATCTGAAGGATTATTCCTCCTAAGGTATTCTATAAGCTCATCTTTAGTTCTAAACGATAAATGTCTTACTATGCCTTTATCGAATAAGTTGAAACCGAACTCTCTGCTAGCTATCCTTGTGGGCTCTTCGATAAACTTTCTAGCTATTTTTGAATAATACCTTGAGAATATACTCTTCACAAACCTCTTCGTATCCTGTTTAAGCTTCTCCCCGCTCTCCCCCAACAGTATCACCCTCCTTTATCCTTATAACCCTACGTATACCCCTTCTATAACGTATAAGTGGATGTTTGACCCCTCTACATCTTTCATCTTCTAAGCATAAACCATGCGTCTTCAACGTCGAGCAGCTTGGAGATGTATACTTAGTCATAGATCCCCTCATACCCGCTATATGCTCAACCTGGTACCTGGTTATCCTTTCATTAGCATCCGGTATAGATATAAACATCTTAACTACATCATCTACTGTTAAGCCTATATTGAGTAAAAAGCTTGCAAGAGTAAACCTAGCTATGTGAGGTAGATGTTTTCCCTCCTTCAAAGTTGTATACATAGCTTTTATGCATGGTGGGAGAGCATCCTCTACGAATCCTACCTCGGCTCCAGTCCATTCGCCATACTTTGCTCTTCTATCAGAAAGCATACCTATGATAGCTACAAGCTTAGCCTCCAATCTACGCGGAGGTTTAGCATCACTGAGCAAAGGTTTAGCTAAAATATTTAGAAGATTATCTTGGATAGCTTCTGATAGAAGTCTTATAAGTTCCCTCCTAGAAAGTAAAACCCATCCTTCATCTAGGATCCTGTTAACAAGCTTCCATCTAGGATCATGGAATCTTGAAGCGTACCTAATGTAATCTATGACGTAGAGCTTCGCGTAGACCCCCTTCACATCCACTCTGAAACCTAAACGTGAAGCTAATGTCGCTATCAGGAAGCTTGGTTCTCCTTCTAAAAGCTCCCTCGCTCTTAAAGATTCTGCTAACGCATACCTCCTTTTAAGAAATTCATCACCTGCAAACTTAACCAGAAGAATAGCTACAGGGAATGATGCTATCTCTAGTCTAGGATCATCAAGGTTTAACGAAACGATACCCCTCTCTATAGCTTCGACTACACGTAGATATGCTCTATCGATTACCGGTTGAAAATAGTCTGCATCGAAATCCTTAGTTGTAACCCCCATCTCTTCTAGATACTCAGCCGCCTCCCTTAGAAAGGGATATTTAGCTAAATCCCTCTCAGTAAATTTGTAGCCCTTGTTTAAAGCCATACTCTAACCAAGAAAAATATACCATCTAGCGATAAAACTTTTCTATAATCCTATATTCGAATAAACTTAACCTCCTAGTCAATGCTTATCATACCGTATTGCTAACTGTAACGTTTATACGCTTAATAAGCACCATATCTTTATAGGGTTGGGTCGGGAAGAATTCTTTAAAGCCATTAAGGATACTATAGAATCTATCAAGCCTATAGGTAGACGAGGGGGCTCCACTCTATTAATCCATCATGATGAAGCTGATGGTATATGTTCCGCGGCTATAGCTTTAAAAGCTTTGGAAAGTATAGGTTTTACGGTTAAATCAGTATGCCTCGAAAAGCTCTATAGAGAGGTTCTAGAGGAGATATACAGTAAATCAGCATACGATATCATAGTATTTACAGATATCGGTAGTGCTCATGCAGGCTATATATCCAAGTTAAACGTAGATAACATACCAACCATAATACTCGATCATCATAAACCTGAAAAATCATCTAACCCCTCCGTCTTCAATCTCTCACCGGACCTATACGGCATAGATGGAGATGAAGTATCTGCTTCGACTGTAACATACATATTCGCTAAAACTATACATCCTAAGTTAGAGGATCTCTCGTATTTAGCGTTGATAGGTTCAGCAGAGATACCTGGGCCGCTTAAAGGCTTAGATCTGGAAGCCGCTATGGACGCTATACGTATAGGGGCTGCAGAACCATCTGGTAGAAATGATTATAGAATCAAAGCTATGGGTAAACCTTTATCATATAAGAGGTTATCCACAATCCTATCCATATTGGGATCCGTAGGCTACTATAGAGGTGGACCTATACTCGGATTGAAAGCATGTCTTGAAGGATTAACCGATCAGATCGAAAGCTTCGCATCTAAGCTTGAAGAGGAGAGAAAGGAAGCTAACCGTAAACTCCTATCGAAATTGTATAAGAGTGGATTGAATATAGATGGTTATACACAATGGTTCCATGCTGGGAACACGTTTTCAAGTATGGGTGTTAAAGTTATCGGAAGCTTCTGCTCATACCTAAAATATCAAAGGAGTATAGTTAGGCAGGATTTATACATCATAGGTTTCATGAACATGTCTAGGGAGATACCTGGATTCAACCCTCTAAGAAGCGACTATAGTAAGATTTCAGGTAGACTTCCAGACAAGCTTGAGAGCGATGTTAGAAATGGGTTAAAACCACCGCTCTCGACTATAATCCCCATAGCGTGCGAAGCTCATGGAGGCTTCGGCGACGGGCATATATCCGCTGCATCCGGCATCATCTTAAAGGGTAGAGAGGAGGATTTCATAGGAACGTTCAATAAACTAATCTCAGAGTATAGTAGAGTATCAGCTAATACTAAGATAGTATAGGCTATTCGTTATCTTCTCAGCTTCTTTCGGAGGTTTATCGAAAGATACAGCCTCTAATCTATGCATCCGTTTAAGATCATCCATAAATAGTTTAATCCTATCAGATGCATAAATAATACCCTTTAGAGGGTTATTCAACGGTATTCCAATCTTCTTCTTAATCCTCCATATACCACTATTGAATTCTATTATATACTCGGTATATTCTCTAAGCTTCTCATTCACAGGCACAATTTCAGGTATTCTCTCCTTATGTACAGTCCCTCCATAGATGCTTCTCCATATAGCATCCGTTATGAATGGGCATATAGGTGCTAGTAATCTAAGGATAACCCGCAACACATAGTGTAGTGTATACCATGCAGATAGCTGTTCTTCTTTACTGAAAGTTCTATCACTATTGTATGCCCTAGGCTTAACAGCTTCGATATAGTGATCTGCGAATATGTTCCATACAAAGTATCTTATGTTATTACTTGCTTCGAAGAAATCTAGCTTCTCATAATCTTCTACACACACTTCTACAAGTCTGTTGGCTTCAGCTATTACCCATTCATCTATAGGTTTAAGTCTATCGGGTTTATCTACGATTGGGAATTGGGAGATAAACCTAGCTATATTCCAAAGCTTAGTTAAGAATAATCTAGCAGAGCTTAACTTAGACTCTGAGAATCTGTAATCTGATCCGAGTTTAGCCTCTGATGCAGCCCAGAATCTGAAAGCGTCGGCGCCATACTTATCTAGAATGGGTTCAGGGTATACGACATTACCTTTAGATTTATGCATAGCTTCACCCTTCTCATCCAAACCCATACCTGAAATCCTTATATATTTGAAGGCTGGTCTACCCGTAAGTTCATACACTCTTAAAATGGTATAGTATAGCCACGTTCTGATTATATCATAGCCTTGAGGCCTTAGCACGTTACCGGATAGTTTCTCATAGAGCTTAGGATTACGTCTATATCCTGTTATATATAGTGGGCTTATACTAGAATCCATCCAAGTATCTAGGGTCCTCTCCTCGCCTATAAGCTCCGCAGAACCGCAGTATAAGCATCTACCCATAGGAGGTTGCTCCTTCCACGGCTTATAGTACCTTCCAGGTTCAGGTAAGTTCACCCTACCACACCTTTTACAGTACCATATAGGTATCTCTGTACCATAGAATCTCCTTCTAGAAATGGGCCAATCCGTCTTTATACCTTCGATCCAATCTATAAGTCTCTGTTTAGCTGATTCAGGGTAGAATTTCATATTGTCTAATATCTTTATTATATCATCTAGGAAATCTACTTGTTTAAGATAGAACTCCCTCATATGTATGAACTCTATAGGGTTCTTAGACCTCCAGCAAATCGGGACTCTATGCTTAATCCTATCGATCTTCTCGATAACCCCCATTGCTTTAAGATCCTCTATTATCCTACTTCTAGCTTTCTCTACCGTAAGACCAGCATATATCCCAGCGTTAGCATTCATACATCCATCAGGATCTATAGCTACCATAGGCTTCAATCCAAGCTCCCTGAATAATCTTATATCTACTTGATCCCCGTAGGAGCACACCATAACTAAGCCTGTACCGAATTCAGGTTTTGCAGCTGGGTGGGGGATTATAGGTACGGTATGCCTATATATTGGTACTATAGCTCTAGCCCCTTCTAAACCCCTGTACCTATCATCGTTAGGATTGAATATTATTGCCGCACAACTACATAGCAGTTCAGGTCTCGTAGAAGCTACTACTATGTAGCCGCCGCCTTCGATTTCGAATCTAATGTATACTAGGTCTGTATCCTTCTCATCGCTATACTCGACCTCAGCATCAGCTATAGTCGTATGACATACAGGACACCAGTTCACTGGATATTCAGCTTCATAGATCATACCCTTATGCCAGAGCTCTATGAACGTCTCCTGAGTTAGACTCCTATACTCAGGGCTATCAGTCCTGTAGTATTCTTTCAGATCGCAGCTCATCCCAAGCCGTCTAACAACCCATATAAGCTGTTTCTCTATATCATCTAGATACTCTTTACAAATTCTCTCGAAATCCTCTCTACTAACGTTATGGCAGCTTATACCATATGTTCTCTCCACTTGCACCTCAACTGGAAGACCGTTTCTATCCACGCCAAACGGGAATAGAACGTTATACCCCTTCATTCTAAAGTATCTAGCGACCATATCTATTTGTGCATAGTGCGCAGCACCGCCAACATGCCATCTGGCAGAAGCATAAGGTGGAGGGGTATCTATAGCTATACTAGGCTTATCAGAGTTAGGGTCGAACTTGTATATTTCCTCCCTCTCCCATAGATCTATGAGATTAACTTCGAGTTCAGGCCTCCATCGACTCTCCGCTATCTTAGGTTTAAGTATTTCCTCACCCATATCTAAGCTCCTCACGATTAAACGACCGTGGACTATATGGTTAAGATATACACTTAGATTCGTTTAAACTTTAACTCTACCAGTCTAGTCTGTCAATAATTAGCAGACAGTATACCTCGAGTAGCTATGTCTATTATAAAGCTTGCAGCTACGGCAGATATACATGCACCTAGGTATACGAAGCTTTTTGAATATAGCTTATCGAATACAGATTTAAGCGATGTAGATATACTACTACTTGCAGGTGACATAGTCCTTCACAACGATTATAGACAAATGGATGGAGTTATCAGTAAGATAACGGAATTCTACGATGGGCCAATCTATGCATGTTTCGGAAACGAAGAGTATCATGGATATGAAACAGAGTATCGCAGATTAGGTAAGATAGTATGGCTTGATGACGAATCCTCCACAATAAGCTTAAATGGATTAAGGATCGGAATAGTAGGGTCAAGAGGTGCTCTAGACTCCCCTACAAATTGGCAGAGGAAGTTTAGACCGGATATAAAATCTATTTACGCTAATAAACCTTCGCTTATGGTTAAGCTGCTATCATCACTTAACGTCGATCTAAAGATAGTCCTAACACACTATTCGCCTACCTATAAGACCTTGAGAGGCGAAGATCCTAATATATGGGTGTATCTAGGATGCAAGGCTATGGAGCCTACTATAGCCTACACGAATATATGGATACATGGGCATGCGCATAAGGGTATGATAGAATCGATAAAGATAAACGGTATACCAGTATACAATGTAAGCCTGCCCGCTAGAAAGAGAATAGTAATAATAGAGGTTAGAGCCGAAAAGAAGAGTAGAGGCTTAGATGGATTCTTCGCTAAGTACTAGATATCTCTAGCCTAAAACTTAGTATACCTCCACAGTATCTCGTCCCCATCACTTACAAGCTTAAGATTAGCAGCTACCTCACCCATAACATAATCTTTAGTATCCTTTACACGTACATAGTATATCCAGTACATATTTGTCATAGGATCGTTAGCTATGCCATCTATAGAATCTACCCATATACCGAATGGATACTCGATATACCTAACAGATGCTACAGATAATAGAGCTTGAAAAACAGTACTCCTACTTCTAGGTACAGGTACTTCTCTATACACTCTAACCGTACCATTACCATAGTCTATAACTACATCTACAAAGTTAATTTTAGATAACCTAGCTACATACGATCCTACATCTTTTTTAAGCCTATCGTTTTCATCACTAAGAGATCTTATATCGTTTCTAAGCCTTTCATTATCCATATATAACCAGCTGGCTGCTATGGATGAGAGAAGAGCCCATATGAGTAGTATAACTACCGCGTAGCTTCTTAATTTAGATGAGCGTTTTTCCATATATGGAATTATTTCCACATATGGAAAATATAAACTTTTACCTTATACCTAACCTCTCTAAGTATGAGACTATCGGATGGGTAAGCATACTTAACGCTAATCCTGTTGATATCTCGTGTATGGGACCCATAGGGTATGGTGTAGGTAGAAACAATCCTAGTATAGCTACGATTAAAGCTCTTTCTATGGTCCCATAAAATGGTATTGCAAGTGCTATAGATGTTATTACATCGTAGATTAAAGTTAAGATAAACCCAGCTAAAAATAAATCCATCCTAGACATGCTTTTAGCATCCTTTAATATGGAACCTGCTAGCAATCCTACAAAACCCATACATGGGGCTGTAGCTGCGGTCCAGTAGCCTAAACCGAAGAATACAGAATCTGATATAAACATAGATAGGAAACCTATGAGGAATCCCATTTTACCATCTAGGAGTACCCCACCTATTATTGTTATAAAAGCAACTAGCTTAACGTTGGGGAATGCTGCTAAAGCTATACGGCTAGCTACCGATAGAGATGTCAGCGACGCTATTAATGCTAGCTTTAAGCTTCTTCTCATTCACCATATATGGATAATATTCCAGGTATATATGTCTTATCATCTATCGGTTTCTAAGTGGATACTGGTTGTAGAGGTCTGAGTATAAAGTTTGATCTTCTCATTAGTTCTCGTATCGGTAGTTTTTGAGGACACCTCTTTTCACATTCGCCACACCCAATACATCTACTAGCACTTCTATCTTCCGGAACTTCCTTCAGATACTCTTCAACTATAATTCTTTTCTCTTCCTCTCTTTCTGTCATTAGTATTCTATTCATGTAACTAATTATAGTGGGTATTTCGATACCTCTCAAGCACGGTATACAATACCGGCATCCTGTACAACCTATAAAGCCGTATTTAAGATACATACGCCTAACCCTTTCTATTATATGCAGTTCATCTTTGCTTAGAATACCTGGTTCAGCTATATTAGCTGTAGCTATATTCTCTACGACTTGCTCAAACTTGCTCATACCGCTTAATGCTACAGTTACCTCTGGATGGTTCCAAACCCATAGTAACGCCCATTGTGCAGGTGTTCTCTTAAAGCCTATTTCATCAAATACTGCTTGGACTTCAGGTGGAGGTGGTATCGCTAATAATCCACCTCTTATAGGCTCCATAACTACCACGGCTAATCCCTTAGAAGCAGCATATCTGAGACCCATAGTTCCAGGGGTTCTCCTACTACTCTCTACATCTAAATAGTTATACTGTATCTGACAAAATGTCCATCCACTATAACCGTCTATCACTTCTTTGAATATCCCGAATTCATCGTGGAAGCTAAACCCTAAATATCCTATCTTACCATCATGGATCTTCCTTTCAGCCCAATCCAGTACGTTAAGTTCTAGTACCTTACGCCATCTATCTCTGTCTAGCCCGTGCATAAGATATAAGTCTATACTATCAACTTTAAGTCTTCTCCTTTGTTCATCGAAAATCTTATCAAGCTCATCCCTAGATCTAATCATGCCTATAGGCATTTTAGTAGCTACCTTAACCTTGCCATGATATCCTTCACTCAAAAGTTTACCTATCAGAATCTCACTATTCCCTCCATGATACATATAAGCTGTATCTATATAGTTTACACCATGATCAATAGCATACTTCATCATTCTCATAGCTTCAGGCTCATCTATCTGTCTCATATCTCCGACTACTGGAAGTCTCATAGCCCCAAATCCTAGGATCGAAGACATCCAATCAGTCTTACCAAACCTTCTATACTTCATCCTGCACACCAGCCTGTATGACTTTAGTAGAATATTGTGATGCAATATTATAAATGTGTCGTATCTATATAGGGTGGTGTAAGCCTTCACCTAATTCGCTAATACTATTCCTAATCTTAACCAAATATCAGAATCGTGTATTCAAAAGCATTATACTCGAAGATAGAGAGCTTAGTAATTTCGTAAAGAACTAGTTATGATTGTTGGTAGACTTAGGTATAGTATCTCATAACATACGCCATAGTTCCTCATGCTATATGCTATGCTGAATTTGAGTTATCACATGATAATCACATCTTCATATACATACTTTAAATTAAAGCTTCTTAGATGATTATACCTCAGAAGCTATCAAGTTATATAATTATGAAGCCTTAAATCTCGTACAACATCTATCTTACTGTAATATTCATGCATCTTACACTTTTAACTATAAATACTCTACTTAATTTCAAAGAAGATTTAAGTTTAAGAAACAATTATTTCAAGCTTATCAATAGTAAAATGAATCTTCGATTAATATCTATTAAATTTTGAAGCGTACGTGCTGCTCTGCTATTTACATATAATTCTAAAGAATCTACAAGATTAGTTTACATATTACTACCCATATTCGTAAACTTCATCCATCTACACCTATACTTAACTTACACATAATTTAGCTCTCTGGATGCTTCGTGGAATCTAATAATCGTCTGCATTTTAGATATTGTAGTAACTAAAGTCTTACTTATCATACTAGCTTAGTTAGATTCACGTGTATTTTAGCTATGGCCTTCTATATAGTCGCCTTTAAATTCATTAGAATTAGATCTATATATCTGAGTCAAGTAAAATAATAATCCTAAACTATCGGTTCATAATACTTTTAATACTCTTAGAGAAGGCACCATGCAGTTTAGAGTGTTAGTAGATAATTCTATGTGTGGAAAATGTGATTTTTGTAGAACTGTTCTTTCATTACGTTAACTTTAGTTATCTTGCATGTTATTACGTATACCTTTATAAAGCTTGGAGGATTATCGAGAATAACCGTATGAGAAGTATAGTTAAGATATCTATAGATTGCGTGGGGTATAGTGTACCTGAAGGCTTAACCTTGGGATAGGCTCTAAAGCTATGCGGTTATAGCTTCGACACGTTTCCAACTAGGGTCGGCCATATTCTCCTTGTGGTATTCTAGTTGATGGAGGAGCTTATTAGATCATGTATAACCAGTGTTAGAGATGGAATAGGATCAAGACTGATTAAGTAATGTACCGCCACTTAGAATTATGGATGAGCCATCCCCTCTACTGTTGGAGGTAAAGCGACGCCATGGTTTGAAGTTAGAGAGCCGGGTGGATTTACAGAAGTAGCTATATGGGCTATCGGATTTTAATTTTAGATGTAGAAGTTACCAGAATTATAACATAAAATAATTCATCAACCTCATATACTCCATATGAAGCTACTCTTCTTGTAACATATTATCGCAGGTTTCATAGAGTTAACGGTATAGCTATAAGCGATGGAGAGCCCCCAATAGCCGCTGGCTTATAGAATATTTGAAAAACTTAGGAGATTGAATAGCGTTAGCGAAGCTAGATTACACCTGGATAGTAATGGTACTATACTAACCTCTGACCACATAAAGTGATTTAGTGGAAACTAGGGTTAATGATGTAGGAGTTGTACCTAAAGGTCTTAGTACGTAAACTTTCATGAATATAACGGTATAAACTATAGAAAGTTAGTTGAGCTCATCAACTAAAGACCGGTTGGGTATCGTTAAGTGTATGGTAAGGTATAAGGGTGAAGTATACGTAGGTAGGTGCAGTATACCGTATAACAGAGCTTTTATAAGCGTATAGTAACTTACCTAGATATGCTTTACATTAGCATCTATAGATTTTGATATTCATATGCGTTCTATACTGCTTCCCAGTTTTCCATAGAAAAGATGTATGTAGATCGAGTTGTTGAGAAATGCTGAAAGTTAAGCATGTAATTAATAATGTAGATGTAGGATTGGAATATATATCATAGTTCAGACAGTATTCGGTCATGCAAGACCGTAATATAGCATCATACCATCTAAAGCTATCTTTGGATCGAAACTTTTATATTATTAGAGTTAATAGTTTATCAAGCTCTCATGCCTCCACAAATTACTTATACTAGCTACGAGATTTACGAAGGAACTGATTCAGGTGATGTATCTGAGCCGCAGGATACTGATAGAGGAGATTCTGAGAATAGTGGTAAGATTATCGGGCCTCCTCGTTTAACGAAATATGAGAAAGCTCGTATAGTAGGTGTACGTGCTTTGCAAATAGCTATGGGTGCCCCGATCCTAATTAAGCTTCCACCAAATACTGATAAATCGCCTTTCTCTATAGCGCTTTACGAACTCGAGAAAGGTGTGTTACCCATAACCATAAGGAGAAAGCTTCCTGATGGAAGTTTTCAAGATATACCTTTAAAATGGCTTATAGAAGGTAGGAGAAATGAGTAAGCCTAGAATACCGCCCATACTAATCTCTATAATTCTAATAATTCTAGCTTTAGCTCTCGCTTACGGTGTATATGCTTCATTAGTATATGCATTTAAAACAAGGCATCCTATTGGCTATGTAGTAGGTACAAGTATGCTTCCGACTCTTCAACCCGGTGATTTAGTTATCATTGTAGGGGTTGAAGCTGAGGATATAGTTGTAGGTGATATTATAGTTTTTCAACCCCCCTATCGTTCTGAACCTATAATCCATAGGGTTATAGCTGTAGAAAAGATAGGTGGTAACATATATATAACCACTAAAGGTGATAATAATCGCGTATCACTACCGGATGAGATACGCTTTCCTGTAAGTTATGTTATAGGTAAGGTTGTATATAGAGTACCTTATATCGGGTGGATGCTCTACTTTATTCAAGCACCAGTGGTCGCTATACCTGGTATAGGCGAAGTTAAGCTGGGTTTCATATTGATAATATTACTATCACTAGTCTATATAATTCAAGATATAGTTGCTCATAGAAAGACTGAGAGATCTAAAGAAGCAGAGGACGTATGCGAGAATGCTGGGTTACAAATTTAATATAGGAGGTTTTTAAAGTTTATAAAAGAGCTTGTTATGAGTAAGGAGTCTAAACTTAGGGAGCCTACCATAAGGATTGAGAATGTCGTATCTTCCGTAACGCTTGATCAACCTATAGACCTATTATCTGTTATGAAGGCTGTACCGGATATGGTGGAGTATAAACCTGAACAGTTTCCAGGCCTCGTTTTTAGATTAAAGAAACCTAAGACAGCTACCCTTATATTTGCATCGGGTAAAATGGTATGTACAGGAGCTAAATCTGAAGCGTTAGCTAAGAGAGCTGTTAGGAAGGTTCTAAAGTACCTCAAGGATAACGGTATACTAATAGTATCACGTCCTGAAATTAAGATACAGAATATAGTAGCTTCCGCAGATATACATGCTAGGATAGATCTCGAAAAAGCTGTATTCGCTTTAGGACGTACAATGTATGAGCCTGAGCAGTTTCCAGGTTTAATCTATCGTATGGATGAACCTAAGGTTGTTATGCTCCTATTCGCAAGCGGGAAACTAGTATGTACTGGTGCTAAGAAAGAATCTGAAGTAAAGGAGGCAGTATATAGGCTTAGGGATGAGCTCGAACAGAAGCAGCTATTATACTATGAGTAGATTCTCTCTTTAAGTTTCTTAAAAATAAAACCAGATTCTATGGGTACTAGAGGTGTGAAGACGCTATAGTATCTGAAGCTGGATGCATCCTCCAGGGTTTCCGTAGTTCCTCCCCCAGCTATGTATCCATCTACGAAGGAATCTATGATATCCTTGAGTAGCTTTAGATCACCATTTGGAATTTCTATACTCGTAAGATATAATAGCTCAGCTATATCCCATCCTAGGCTCTGATTAGATTCTTTAAATTGCTCTAGATCCAGTATGTATAGTCTCCCATCTGATCCGAATAATATATGGCTAGGCTTAACATCACCTAAACGATAGCCTAGATTATGTATTCTACCTATCAGGCTACCGAGGAGTCCATAGATTTCACGTATTTTTTCACTACATCTTTTAAGCATAGATTTGAGGCTCTCCCCATACACGTATTCTCTAACCATATACAATTTTCTAAGATCTATACATATTATCGGCGTATATGGTAGCCCTTCCTCGCTAAATTTCATAAGTCCTAGATACTCGTTGAGTAGCCTATTCTTAGGTTTAACTTCAAAATCTACAGCTAGCTGTGACCATAAGGATACTGGTATCCATTTAGCTAAATCAAATCTTCCATACATTTTGACAAGTATTCTTTTACCATCGCCATCGACCAGGTACGTTAAGCTAAATGGATGCCCTATCCTTCTAACTTTAGGTTTCTCGAATCCAAGCTCTTTCAGTATAGTTGATAGAGCTTCACCACGATCAGCAACCTGTATACCTCTATGCGTAGGTAGATAGATATGCCCACGTATGTCAAGCTTAAAATCTGAAGCTCTATATGATCTCAGGAGTTTAGATATAAACTCCTCTAGGAATACTTTAAGGAAAACATCTCTACCAGCATAGGTATGTACTGTATAAGATTTAACTACTCTAACCATCTTCCCGCTAATCCTCTTGATAATGTATCTCTTACCATCTATAAGCGATAGTATAGATCTATCTAATTGTATGAATCCATCCTGGAGCTTAATATATCCATCAGATTCTATAGATTTTAAGGCTTCGTATAATCCATCCATAATAATCCTAAGATTCTTTTCCCCTCTATCGCCTGATAGCATAAGCTTGTAGCTATAACCTACTGGTGGGTACGTCTTAGCTCTTCTACTTAGATAGCATAGAGGTATGTAGGTAGGATCTATTAGAAGATATTCTATTACGGTTTTATACGTGTATGCAAGCTCCAATAGCTCTTCCAAAGCTACTCTTCTTTTCATAGATATCTCCCACATCCTCACGTACTCTCTATTCGATAACGGTATGAATGGTGTGAAAAGTCTACCAGATACGAAATCGCCTAGGATCGAATCTCTTATATCTGCTTCGAATATCTCTCTATCCACAGCTAGGATAGCTAACTTAACCCTACCAAATGGTTTATAATGATACTGTATCCTCGCAGACAGCCCATCCATCACGGCTATCACGTCATAATCGCTATCTTCCCTAGCATAACCTGAAACTCTAGATCCATACAGTATCACAGCTCTAACAGATTCAGCCCCCTCCTCAGATGCTACCTTATCTACTAGCTCCAATATACTATTGCTTAGGTCCATAATACCCCCTACTCGACCCTCTTCATTCGTATATCTATAGACTCGATCCTATAATCTTTAAGAACGCGTTACGTTATAATAAAAGTCGATAAAGCTTTGGTATATGTATCGCTAGCTCTAGATTTCATAGATCTAAACGATGCTCTGAAGATAGCCGAGAAATGCTACAGATTCTTCGATATATTAGAAGCTGGTACACCGCTCATTAAAGCTGAAGGTTCTAAGCGCTGTATAGATGCGTTAAGAAAATTCAATTTACCCATATACCTAGACCTTAAAACAGTCGATGTAGGGGGATTGGAGGCTCTCCTATCGGCAGACCCAGTCAGATACGCTACGGTATTGGCCCTGTCCGATGAGTCTACGATAAGGGATTTCCATAATGTATGTAAATCTAAAGGCGTATACTCAGTTATGGATACTATAAGGTGTAACATCAATAGGATTGGTGAAATAGATGTACCGGTAGACTATGTAGCTATACATTTGGGAGTAGATGAGAGGAGGGTTGGAGGGGATATAGTATCTGTAGTGAAGATATTTAGAAGCGTATATGGTGATAGACGTCTAGCAGTAGGAGGAGGCCTATCACCTGAGAAAATATCGAATTTACTACCCTTGCTACGTGGTGACGATATATTAATAGTTGGATCCTATGTTTCAAGATCAAGTAATCCAGAGGAATCAGCTAAGCAGCTGAGGGGGGTCATGGATGAATTCATATAGTATAGATGATATTTTCCAAATTTTCCCAGATAACTATCTTAAGTTATGCGATCTACTCAGATCATTCGAGCTACCAGAGAGCATGCTATTTGATAAACTTAAATCTATGGTTGAAGAATCACATAGAATATTATGCATAGGTACAGGTAGATCTGGTGACGTAGCTGATATACTATCTAAGTTTCTACGTAATCTTGGTTTCCATAGTTACGGACCAGAGGAGCTGCCATATATGTTTGGTAAGAATGATCTAGTCATAGCAATATCTGGTAGTGGTTCAACTCCGTATACGCTTGAAATAGTTAGGATTGCTAAAAGCATAAGCGCGCATATAGTAGGGTTTACATCCAACTTGGATTCCCCACTGGTTAAATTCCTAGACCTAGTATTTCATATACCAGGTGCACCTAAACGTAAACCCTTAAGATATGAGGTCATATCGCTGTCAGGCATATACTCTACACCGCTACTAATGTTGGGAGGTACTTTATTCGAGCTCAGAACACTCCTAGTTATACTTTCATTCATAGGCTATATGGCTCTAGGTTTAAACCCGTATAGCGTTTTCATGGATATGGTCTCGCTCTGCGCATCCTTCAAGCCTAATTATGATCAAGTTAAGTCACTGTATACTCTTATACCTAAACCTAGAAGCTTAAAAAACCCTTTATCAGGTAAGACTGTCGCTGTAGGTGAAGGTCTTTCAGGTATAGTTGCTAGATTCTTTATAACGCGGCTAAGGCATTGTGCTCACCCGGATGAGGAAAGGGTATGCTTCTATTGGCGTGATAGGGGCAGCGTAGCTTTAAAGCCGGGAGATCTTACACTCATAGTATCTGGCTCTGGTGAAGGTATACCAGCGGTTATGGCTAGAATAGCTAGAATGAAGAATTCTAAAGTTGCATCGATAACATCATACCTGGATTCTGAGCTAGCTAAGCTATCAGATGTAGTAGTCTATGTACCTGGACGAGTACTACAATATATAGATGGACTCAGAGGTAGCTATCTACCCATGGATCCAAAACAGTCTATATTCGAGCTTAGGACAATAATATTGTTAGAGACGCTTATACAGTCTATAGCTCGTATAGAAGGTTTAACCGATAGGGATTTATGGGCTCATCATCCAGACTTCATGTAGTTTTCAAGTTAACGCTTTTCTATAAGATCGTCTTAGACTAGGTTTACAGGATCTACGCTGTATGGATGGGAGAATCTGAATGTCTGATAGGAGGTTCGTAGTTACACCTTGGGAGGTTAGAGGGGAGGTAGACTACGATAAGCTGATAGAAGAATTCGGTGTACAACCGATAAGCGAAGAACTAGAGGAGAGATTCAAGAGGTATACTGGAGGAAAACTTCATCTACAAATTAGGAGAAGAATATTCTTCTCGCATAGAGACTTCGATTGGATATTGGACTCCTATGATTCCGGAGAGCGATTCTTCCTATACACTGGTAGAGGGCCATCCGGGCATACACATATAGGCCATATAATACCTTGGATATTCACTAAGGATCTACAGAAGTGTTTCGATGTAGAAGTATACTTCCAGCTTACAGATGATGAAAAGTTCTTAGTTAAACCAGATCTAAGATTGGAGGATACGATTAGCTATGCATATGATAACGCCTTAGATGTTATAGCATGTGGATTTGAGAAGGGTAAAACATGGCTCTTCCTAGATACAGAGTATATCAAAACATTGTACAGTATAGCTTTAAGGATAGCTAAACATACAACATTCTCTACCGTTAAAGCTGTCTTCGGTTTCACAAGCTCTACTAACATAGGTATGATATTCTTTCCAGCTATACAGGCTGCACCCTGCTTCCTTCCGTCAGTAGTGAGGGGACGTAATATTCCATGTCTAATACCCGCTGCGATAGATCAGGACCCATACTGGCGTGGTGTAGCTAGAGCAGTAGCTCCTAAGCTTGGATTCTATAAGCCTGCACAGATACACTGTAAATTCCTACCCGGATTAGGTAGAGGTGGTAAAATGAGTGCCAGTCAACCTGAGACCGCTATATTCACAACAGATAAACCTGAAGTAGCTGAAGTTAAGATTATGAACGCATACACAGGTGGTCAGCCTACAGTTAGGGAGCAAAAGGCTAAAGGAGGTAATCCTGACATATGTCCGATATACCACTACTACCTATTCCTCTTCGAAGAAGATGATAGTAAACTAAAGGAAAGATATCTAAATTGTCGCAGCGGCTCACTACTCTGTGGAGACTGTAAGGAGAACCTAGCTAAACGTGTATCATCCTTCCTTAAGGATCATCAGAAGCGACGCATGGAAGCTAGAAATATTCTAGAAGATTTCATCCTCAGAGATTAGAGGTGAGATTATGAAGGATAGGATTAACCTATCAAACATTGGGCGTAGGATAATAGAGTTAATGGGTAGTATAGGATCACCTATCTATATGGATAGACTTGCATCTATGCTAGATCTATCCGTAAGCCAGGTTGCTTCGATAATAGAGGATCTCAGATCCAAGGGCCTCATAGAGTGTATTAAAGAGGATTATCTCTCTATTAGGGTTACTAGTGAAGGTGAATCTTACCGTAGATTAGGTCTTCCTGAAAGGCGTTCTATACGTAAGCTTCTAGAGCTTGGCTCTATACCTATAACTAGGCTTTTGGAAGAGGTTGGATTGACGGATGCGGAGGCTAGGATAGCTAGCATATGGCTTATAAAGAGGGGTTGGGCTAAGATAGAAGATATCGGCGGTATTAAGGTACTGAAACCTATAGTTGAATGTGAACCTGAACTTACAGCTGATGAAAAACTTCTAGAGTCTATAGGTCTGGAATATTCTATTCCTATTAATGCTCCTAGAGATCTGATAGAAGCTCTAGCCGTATTGGAGAAAAGGAAGCTTGTAGAGAAGGATGTTAGACATAGGGTTATCGTTAGGCTAACAGATTACGGCTTAAAAGTTGCCAGAGGTGAGGTGCAAGTTCTGGAGGAAGTTACGAGGGTTACAAGTAGTCTACTTGTGAGTGGTGGATGGCGCAATGTTGTATTCAAACCCTATGATGTAACGTTACCAGTATACCAGCTCTACCCAGGTAGAAGACATTTCCTCAGACAAGTTCTAGATTATATGAGGCGTATATGGGTTGAGATGGGGTTCAAGGAGATGGAGGGACCGATAGTGGAGACTGCATTCTGGGATTTCGATGCTTTATATGTACCGCAAGATCATCCAGCTAGAGATATGCAAGACACATTCTATCTTAAGAATCCTAGATATGGTAGTCTACCAGATCGTAGTTTAGTCGAAAAAGTTAGGGCAGCTCATGAATATGGAGGAAGTACAGGATCTAGGGGTTGGCGGTATATGTGGAGTGATGAGGAAGCTAGAAGGTGCTTACTAAGAACTCATACAACATGCCTTTCTGCTAGAACTATCGCTACGCTTAAGAAATGTGATCTACCAGCTAAATTCTTCTCTATAGGTAGGGTTTTCAGGAATGAAACCTTAAGCTGGAAGAGTTTATGCGAATTTTATCAAACAGATGGTATCGTAGTTGATGAGAAAGCTACGTTTGCCCATCTCCTAGGATACTTAAAGAGATACTTCACTATGTTAGGCTTCAGAGATATAAGGTTTCGTCCAGCATACTTCCCCTATACTGAGCCCTCTGTGGAGATAGAGGTCTATCACCCGGTTTATAAGCAGTGGCTTGAGCTTGGTGGCGCAGGTGTATTCAGGCCTGAAGTCGTAGAAACCCTTTTAGGTATGGATATACCAGTATTAGCATGGGGTCCAGGATTAAATCGTATAGTTATGATGAACTATGGTATCAAGGATATAAGGGAGCTTCATGCGAATGATCTTAGACAGCTACGTGAGTTACCTGATTGGATAGGTGTATAAGGTATGCCTGTTGTATCGGTTAAGCTTAGAGATTTCTGTAGCCTTCTAGGATTGGATCTAAGTATAGATGATCTAAGAGATAAAATGCCTATGATGGGTATAGCTTGGGAAAGGGATTATGAAGATGGATTCGATGTAGAGGTATTTCCTAATAGACCGGATATGTTCTCTGTAGAAGGTCTTGCAAGAGCTTATGCAGGATTCATAGGTGTGAGTAATGGTTTGCGAAGTTATAATGTTAGAGAGAATGGACCTATAGTATACGTAGATAGGAGTATGGCATCTATCAGACCTTATATACTCGTAGCTCTTATAGATGGTGTAGACATATCTGAATACTCCTTAGAATCGATAATACAGCTTCAAGAAAAGCTTCACTTATCGTACTGTAGAGATAGACGTAAAGCTTCGATAGGTATACATGATGCAAGTAGACTAGAGTATCCTCTAATATACAAAGCCGTAGGTGGGGACGAGCTTAGGTTCAAGCCTCTAGATTTTGATGAGGAATTAACTCCTAGAGAGATAATAGAGAAGCATCCTAAGGGTATAGCGTATGGGCATCTAATACGTGGCTACGGGTTATATCCTATACTCATGGATGCTAGGGGTAGGGTTCTAAGCATGCCTCCGATAATAAACGGAGAGTTTACGAGAGTTACTACGTCAACTAAGCGGCTCTTACTAGATGTTACTGGCTTAGATATGGATATAGTTTCTTCGGTTATGAAGATCCTTGTATGCAATATATGTGAAAGAGGCGGTGTGATCTATAGAGGCGAAGCTATCTACGAGTATGATACACCGCTGGGTATGCGTGTTAAAGCCCCGATTCTAGAACCATATACGATGAAACTCGATCTAAGTAGAGCCTGTAGACTCATAGGTGTAGATATAAGCATAGAAGAAGCTCTAAAACTTCTTAAACGCATGAGATATGACGCTAAGGTTGTCGATGAAAAAACTATAGAAGTATACATACCGCCGTATAGAGTGGATATTATGCATTGGGTTGATCTAGCTGAAGATCTACTAATAGCATTTGGCTACAATAAAGTTGAGCCAGTTATACCTGCTATAGCCACTATAGGTGGCGAAAGTCCAATAGAACTATTTACTAGGAAAATCCGAGAGATAATGGTTGGTTTAGGTTTCCAAGAAGTTATGACATACATACTTACAAACCCTATAGATCAATTCGATCTCATGAGGGTTGATAGATCTCCATATGTAGAGATAGAGAACCCTAAGACTTTAGAGTTCACCATGTGTAGACTATGGCTCCTTCCATGTCTGATGAATGTCCTCGCCTCGAATAAGCATAACCCATATCCTCAGAAGATATTCGAAGCGGATGATGTAGTAGTATTAGACCAATCCTCAGAGACTGGGGCTAGAAATCTAAGAAAGATGGCGGCGGCTTCAGCTCATGCTGAAGCAGATTTTGCAGAAGCAAAAGCTATAGCAGAAGCGTTGATGAGATGTTTAGGGCTTCAAGCATCCTATAAACCCTTAATTCATCCATCATTTATAGATGGTAGAGCAGCAGCGATAGAAGTTGATGGGGAGGAAATAGGTTTCCTAGGGGAAATACATCCCGAAATACTCGAGAATCTAGGATTAGAAAATCCTGTAGCCGCATTGGAAGTGAATTTAGAGTTATTATACAACATAATTAAAAGGAGGAAAGGGATATTGGATCTATAGAGCTTTAGGTTTCAACTTATGAACATCCTAAAAAGACATCTATATCAACATACAACCCCTCCATCCATCTAGACTCCCATCGTATTTTCCTTAGTGAAATAGCAGAATGTTTCGATAATGTGATTATTACAACATTGGATGGTATCTGTAACGGTGATAGCTTTAGCTATAAGCGTTATTAGTTGCTTATAGATTACTTTAAATTTTATCTAAGGTGATTATAAAGTCTTAGGGAATGTTTTTATTGCTAATAAGTTCACTAAATATTATAAAAGAGTCACGATATGTGAATCTAAATCACGAATTGCGATTATGAAATATATTTTCTTAAAGTTTCTAAAATCTGTATAACCGTCATATATCTATGTATAAATATATCATTTTCTTATATGTATCAAAGATACCCTTATTATCTAACTGCTTTTTGAAGTTGAACTAATATCTCCCTACACTTATCTCTCGCTTATCTCTTGCATATGGTTCCATATATGGTTGTCCCCCTCCATAGAGACAACCATCTAGGCATATATAGAGCGGTACTCTCATTTAGTTCCCTTATCTTAAGTTTTCGACAACCCTCTCTATCTGCTCTATACCTATGGCTTTAGCTAGCTATCCACCCGATTCATCCTCATCTAATTCTATCCTATCGAAATTAGATTCTGGTAGTGAATCTACATCTACCTTAGCTAGTAATCTTGTAGTCTCCCTGGTAGTTAACGTTAATTTTCTTCCAATCTTTCTAGCTAGGTATGGAGTAATCCATATAGAATCTCTACGATCTAGCATGGGTGGTTTAACCACATACTCTGATAAGCTTGGATGACATATATGTATATACCTGATCTTCAGCTTCAATATATAGGATAGGATAAGCTTTACTTCGTTTTTAGAAGTAGTTACCGTAAGTTTAGGTTTCCATAAAACGACTCTACCAACCCCAACCCTTCTTAAAGCCTCTACTATCTTACCATAGAGATCTCCACCTATATTTAACGCTTCACATAGACCTGCAACCGCTTCATGCTCTATATATATCGGGAGCCGCCCCTCTACTAAGCATAATACCTATATATACCTAGTAGAGTCTGCCTCGATTATAACTCCTACTGGGTAGTACACAGCACATTGACCACATGCTATACATGATGCCTCATCTAGTTTAATACCGAATAGTGTGGTGACGATCGTATTTATACTCCTGTAAGCATAATCCAAAACAGTCATCACATTACGGCATACAGTAATACAGCGTCCGCATACAATACATTTCCCCCATCTAAGCATAAGATAGAGCCTTCTACATTGAATAGCTTCTCCTTAACTAATGGAAATCGTTTTTCACATTGTTTAATTCACTTACCTTCTTAGAATCCTCTTTATCAAATCTAGAAATTCATAGCAGTCTATGGGCATCCTCTAATATAGTAATCTATATTCTACATTTACATATAGGATTCCCCTTTAGAGGTAGATTATGTGCTATCTCATGGGTATCTACCTCAATATCGTTTTGATAAATCTCCTTAAGCCGGGATACCTCCAAGTAGGGCGCACGTCCCTAAAGCCACTAATATCTTAGACTTACCTCTGATTGCTTTCAATTTTTCTTCATCCTCATTTGATACCATAGCTCCTTCGACTAAAGCTGCATCGCATGATTCAATCTCAGTATTTATCTGCGTCATCATAGGGCTGATGGTTTCCATACCCTCCTCTAATATCATTTCTAGAAGGGTTTCACCGATACGTAGCAGTTCGTTAATACAGTCTGAGCAGCTTCCCAGCTGGTAGATACGTATCTTCATATATAGTCTTAAGCCCCTATCTATATTCACTCTCCTCAAATGGATTAAGTAGAAGCTTAACTATCGTATTATAGCCTGGATAACTTGAACCATATATTGAAAACTTGTCTAACACCGTATCCAAGTTTATACCATATTTAGCGTAAAGCTTAGCTGCCTCACGTATAATATCAGTAGATGTTATAGGTCCACGGTGTCCTTCGTAAATCTTCCCTTTGCGTGGGCGCACTCCTTTGCAACCTGCACTCGTTATAGGTCCAAGGTATGCTTCCCCTCTAGCTAGTAGACAATTATCCCCATGCAAGGGGCATTCAGCACATACAAGTATACCCTCAACCCCATACTCTTTACACAACTCTAAAAGTTTACATAATCCTTTCCTAGGGTATGAATGGCATGCTACCTTATGGGTTGCGAGTATTGCTTCTAGAGCTATTCTACGCGCTTCCCCTAACCCTAGTATTATCTGTTTCTATAGATAGTTTATCGGATACAGGAAATGTGTGAAGGTACAAATCTGCCTGTTCATGATAATTCGACTATACATACTCTACATGTAGCTTCAATTGTCCGCATATAATACATTATACTAGAATCTATCTTATACGATCCATTATCGCTTCTAGCTATAGCTTATACTGGGCATTGTTTAGCGCATAAGCCGCATCCTACGCAGGTATTTTTCATCAATCATATAATCTACAAGCCTACTACAAACCTTTGCAGGACATTTTTCGCTTTTATATGTATTTCATACTTCATTTCTAAAGTATTTTAACGTAGATGGAATAGGGTTTGGCGCTGTTTGACCTAGAGCGCATAGACTCGCATTCTTCATAAACATCCCTACCTCCTCGAGTATCTCGAGATTATTCTCAGATCCCTCCCCTTCGATGATTCTTGTTAACGTATCGTATAGTATCTTAGATCCAACTCTACAAGGGATACACTTACCGCATGACTCAGCCATGGTAAACGATGTGAAGAATCTAGCTATATCGACTATACAATTTCCACAATCTATAACTATCAATCCTCCTGAACCCATTATAGCACCTGCCGATGTTAAACTCTCATAGTCCATAGGTAGATCTAGCATACTCTCTAGGAGACATCCACATGAAGGTCCACCTATTTGAACCGCTTTAAATTTTCTCCTCTCTAACGCCTCCAGCTAGCTTAAATATCAAATCCTTCACAGTTATATCTATCGGAACCTCTACAACAGCAGTTCTCGCAGCGGATCCAGTTATACAGAAAACCTTTGTACCTTTGCTTCTATCCGTACCATATGAGGCAAATTTTCCCATCCATCATTATAGTAGCTACATGAGCAAGAGTTCCACATTATTTATCACAGTAGGTTTATCAAATAACCCGTATGTAGCTGGATAGGGTGGGCGTTGTCTAGGCATAGCTCTTCCCCCCTCAATAGCGGCTAGCATAGCAGTTTCTTTACCACATACAAATGCTCCAGCACTACGGGCAACCTCTACATCGAAGTCTGAGTATGATATGTTACGGCCTAGGAGACCGTAGCATCTAGCATCCTTTACAGCCTTCATAGCGTAAGCCGCGGTTATCAATCCTTCAAGAACTCTATGAAGATCAGCCTCTGCTAACATCCTATTCATGAAAGCTCCCGGGCCCCCTTATCAGCGTTGTACACAACATATTTAGGTTGTTGCCCTTTAGCTTCTCTACAAATGCTCCACTTCAGCCATGTAGGAAAGTCTGCCTTACCTCTTCCTCTTAAACCAGACTTCTTAATAACTTCAATAACATCTTTAGGTCTAGATTCTAAAGCCCTAGCTAGTCCACGGTATCCTCCATAAACTATATAATCCTCTATAGATTCAGAATCGACTATTCCACAATTTCTAGTAACCCATCTTACCTGATGTTTGAAGAAATCTATCTCATCTAGTAAAGGTACTTCAGATTCACCTCTAGCCGATCCAACTCTATTTCTAAGAGCGAATGCTTCGCTAACATCACCTCCTAGATATGCATCTAGAATTTCGCCTACAGATTCAGGTCTCACCCTACCATAGATTGCAGAAGGCATTCCATTTCTATGGATCTCTACTATAGGCTCCATATAACATAACCCCATACATCCAACTGGTATAACAGAAGCCTCCACCCTTCTTTTCTCGACTTCTTTTAAAACTAAATGATACACATCCCTAGCTCCGACTGCTAGCCCACAACCACCCATACCGATAGAAATCTTTAATCCCCTTCCCACTCTTAATCTCAGATATCCTGAACTTTATCTTCTCCCTACAATCTACTTCATCATGGCATAGGGGGCCGTTAATCCTACAATCTATGTACTACTTTCTACAAGGAGTTTCTACTGAATGTCTACATATACTGCAACATCTATCCATTAGATTCCATCGCATCATACCGCTTTCATCTAGATTTAGGATTATCAACTTTAGCTCTAGATCTGTAAGATGTACGTATTTCATTAAAGCCGACTTTGCCATATACTTCGTCGTTCACCTTAATTACAGGTGCTAAGCTGCAGCATCCTAGACACCTAACCTTCAAGACTATAAATAATCCATCCGTAAATGTTCTTCCATTAGGCTTTATACCAAGGAGGTTTAAGAGAAACTTGTAGTTTTCAGAATTGCCTCTAATATAGCATGCTGTACTCATACATATCTGCACTACATATGTGCCTGGAGGCTCTAAGATGAATTGGTGGTAGGAGGTAGCGACTCCATAGATAGTACTCAAAGGTACCCCTAAATGATTGGAGATATATTCTAGGCTCGTTTTCGAAGGATATCCTAACTTTGCTTGAATTGATTGTAAGATAGGGATTAACCCCCTCTTATATCTAATAAACGTCTTATAGCATCTTCTAAGACCTCTTCCATTAATTCATTGTTTTCCATTTCAGTAGTACGCTGCATTACCTCACCCCGTTACATGATCTTAATCTAAACATAGATAGTGTTATTCCTATTATGTAACCATGAGGTGAAAACAGGTATTTAATACCTTCTTCAAACAGTCAATCTTAATCTCTTCTACCCATTGGATTCCAGGATCATTGTATAGAGTAGCTGGGTCATCTAGAATAACACTATTGTATGGTACTATAGTCTCAGATAAAGCCATTTCAAAAGAACCCTCCTTACACTTATAAACCCTAAGGGATTATTCGAAGTAGTTTAAAGCTATTAAGATTAGAAAATTGTTGCATATTTAAATTGTATCTCCATACATATATCCATCAACCTGCTCACCCATCCTATTACACTAAAATCTAGTATGATTAGAGCCCTTAATAATAACGATTATTCATATGGGATATCCTTTTAATCAATCATAGTTCCATTTTCATACTGTTCGTATCCATAATCTTCTTTCCCGACTCCATTATTCTTGTCTTACCAAACAAGAATTTTTCTTAGAGAAGCGGATTAAAGTAATATTTTCTCATATATTCCAAGATAGCTGCTTTGAAGTGACTTTAGTATCTGGGTAAGTATTCTACTTTTAGGTATCTCGCAGCTTTTCAATACAGTACCCGGATTATATGAAAATATCTTAATTCATTATTACTATAGTTAGTCTTTATGTATTGATTAAAAATCTTTAACAAGAGGAAGCATTTTTGTTAAAAATAAGTTATGTTATGAAATAATAGTTTATTATTTCATACTATAAATAGTAATATAAAATGACTATCATTGTTGACGCGTAGTCAGCGTTGTTATACTTTCTGATGGAAATGTTAACTCTAATGTCATATCTTTAGCAACTACATCTCCAATATATTTGCAGTATTCAGTTCTTGATGTACGATATTGCTTGAAGAGTGATATTGAAGTAATATTCTTTAATATTATTTTAGTGGTTATATCAGATTTACCTCTATTTATCACGACAATCGTAATATCATTATTTTTCTCATCTAAGTATGCTGAAACTAATAGTTGAGAATCGATACTCTTCGCATCTATTCTTATAGAACCTGGGCTTATGAATTTAAAAAACTGTTTAACTGCGTAGTATTTAGGTGTAACATTATAGTGATCGCCCGCTCTACTTATGCTGATCAACCCGGTTTCCCTATACCAGAAAAGCTCCCATACTAGGTATGCTGAAGCATTACCATATACTAATGTATTATGGATGTGTTGAACTGTATACAGTGCCTCCTCGTATGTCCCTGCGTAGGGGAAGTCTAGATAGCTATACTCTGTCATCCATAATGGTTTACCATATCTAGTACAATAGCTAGCTATCGCTTTAAGCCATGATACTCCTTCATCAGGATTAGTAAAGGGTATATCATATAGGTGTATAGCGAAGACATCGACGTATCGAGCCGCATCCGGATCAGACATTACCACTTCTATATACCTAAGCGCTTTTTGGATACCTGATGTTTCTGGGATAACTATTTTCGCTGTTATGCCCTCCCTTTCAAATTTTTTACCAACAACCTTAATTAAATCTCTCAACTGTTCAGGTGTGTAAACACAAGTTTCCCATGTAGCAGTATAGTCAGGCTCATTCTGTATACCTATCCAGCCTATATCTATACCATGATGCTTCTTATACCCTAGAATATACGCAGATATCCACTCCGCATACTCTTCATACATCTCTGGTAGGAGATAACCGTCATCTGTTTCTCGTAGATTACTCTTCATCCATGCTGGGGGGCTCCAAACGGAAGCCATAAACTTCGTAACACCCCTCTTCATAGCTTCTATAGCATTCCACACTTGATCCTGATCCACTGTGAAATCGTATGCCTCCCAGTTAAATCTATTTGGATCATCATCATCGTTTATACTTTCGATTTTAGTCCAAGCTCTCAGTCTGTAGATGCATATCCCGAGATCAGAGAAGAGTAGATCTGCAACTTCTGTCCTATATGGCTCTCTAAGATTCTTTAGAAGCCACTCATAGTATGCGCCTGAACCGCCAAATCCATCGATCCTTTGATACTTTCTCGCTCCGTCAACCTCTATAGATTTTTCACCTATATTTTGGATAAGAAAATATGATATCAACCCTACCAATATAACTATGGTGAGTATTAAGAGTCTTCTCTTCACTTTAAACACATTATAGTTAATGTCTCTTCCTCCATATCAACCTTTCTTTACATAGTGAATTAACTACTCGGTTTTAAGAAGGGGAAATACTAAGTATCATGTATGATTCCTACCCATTAACTCGTTGAGGTATAGATGTATTCTACCATGATGATAAGTTTCTCTAAGGGTATAGCTATGCTAGTATAATGGTTAATCTCCATCAGAAGATGAAAATGTAAACGATATCACCACGTAGATAAAGAGGATATCGATGGTTGGGTTGCAGCTATTCTGGAATATGTCTGACAAGTTTTTTCAATCTTTATTATCTTTAGTTAGATGCTCGATAAAGGCTGCTGCGATGTAGTAGTATGCTGGTTTAGGTCTATACGATTCATCGAAGATTAAAGCTGCGCCATAACCGCTGAAGTGGCTAGGTATCCATGAATACCTATCCGTGAAACCCCACATCACAAATGCTTTACAATTCTTCGCCGATAGACATACCTTAATGATTTCACGGTATATCTCTGCTTGTCTGATGAGATCATCCCATCTAGCAGGCATTCTAATCCGAACATCCATCTCAGTTATATGAACTTCTAATCCTAGCTCGTTTAAACGTCTGATATTAGCTGCCACCTCCTGAGGATTAGGTGGATTTTCTAGGCTTATATGCATTTGCAATCCAACACCATGTATCGGTACACCCTTCTCTATAAGGCTCTTAACAAGATTGTATACGGCATTAGACTTCGTATTCAAACCCTCAGCACCGTAATCATTATAGAAGAGTAAAGCTTGTGGATCAGCTTCATGAGCCCATCTAAATGCTAACTCGATATACTCTGGACCAATAGTCCTCAACCAGATGGTATCTCTTAAAGTTCCGTCATCGTTTATAGCTTCGTTAACTACATCCCATGCGTAAATCCTCCCTCTATAGCGTCCTACAACTGTCATGATATGTTCACGTAGAATATTCATTAATTCCTCACGTGTATATCTCCCCTGTGTAATCCATGTAGGAAGTTGCTGATGCCAAACAAGAGTATGGCCGCGTACCTTCATCCCATTAGATTCGGCAAAGCTAACTATATGATCTGCATCATCGAAGGAATATACATCTAATTCTGGATGAACTAGCCCAAACTTTAAAGCATTCTCAGTCGTCAGGATATTAAACTCCTGCTTAACTGTATAAGCGTAATCTGAAATATCAAGAAGACTACGTTCTACAGCAACCCCAATGTAAATCCCACATTTCTCAGCTAGATTTCTTAATGAAGGCACCGCCATTCTAACCACCATGATATGTCTCCTAAGTTCTGAAACCTGGTTATATAACTCTTTAATCTCCACTTCAATAATTAAACCTCTAATGATAGAGAGTATAGCTAGTATCGCTACTAGAACGAGAATAATCCTATAGGCTAACTTTATTTCTAACGTTTTCATACTAATTAAATAGATATTTAGTAAACCTCTCTAATTAACCTAAATACTGCCTCCTACTTATATCATGCTGGACTATCAGAAGACCTTAATCTAGAGTAGCTGTAAGATCCTCTACCAAACAATTCATCACTTCCGCTACTTTCAGAGAAGAATATGATGTAATGAAAGTTATAATTTAATTATAATGATCGATGAAATTGGTAAGTTTAGAACAGTGGTTGGCCTTAAACTTAAATTTACTGATAAAAGTAAGTTTTCTGAGGTAACCCCTGTCTTTATACCTATCGGTAGATTCTTCCTTTTAGATCTATTTTTACTATAATTATTGTCTTTTTTGATTGTATACTTTGAATAATGCTCACATCGTGATGTATATTGCATTAATAAATGTGGAATAGCTCGTTTTAAGTTTGAAGGAAAACTTATACATAACTTTGTTATAAAAGGCATAGGTGTCTTTATGAGCGTTAAGGTAGTAAGGAAGAAGGGTAATTAAAGGAATAATAAATAATGTGATCATGATTGGAAGCCTACAGAAACAACTGATGCATATACGCATCTGAAGCTTGCATATGGCAGGCGTAGTGAGAAAAATTTTTATCGGCTATTCCCTAAATGCTAAATGAGGTCCTCTCCGATGGGTACGGTCTTGTTTGTTTGCGTTGAGAATAGCTTTAGGAGTCAGATTGCTGAGGCATATTTCAATAAGTTTGCGCCTGAGGGCTGGAGGGCTGTCAGCGCTGGCTTAACGCCAGCTGAGAAGGTTCATCCTAACGCTGTTAGACTTATGCTTGAGGAGGGTATAGACATAAGCTACAAGAAGCCGCAGCTATTGACGAGGGAGATGCAGGAGGCAGTGGACATAGCTGTGATAGTCTGCAGCGGAGCACTATGCCCAATATTATATACTGAACGCGTTGAAGAGTGGAACATGCCGGACCCAGCAAGGATGCCACTTGAAGAAGCTAGAAAGGTAAGGGATGCTATAAAAAAGAAGGTGTTAGAGCTTATAGAGAGGATAAAATTGGAGCGGGTTTGACGATTCTAATACGCTTGCGTTAATTTCAGAGTGAATGTTTAATGTACTGATTATAACCCAGTTATATTTATTTCTGCGGCTCCACTTAATTATTAGGTGTTATGGATGATGAAGCTGGAAGAGGCTAAGGCTAAGACGAAAGTTATTGCTGAGGGTGCGATCGTAATAGCATTATCAGTACTTTTAAGGGGTATTCTCCCGCCCATATTTAGGTTGCCGCAGGGCGGCTTCGTTAGCGCGGCCGGCATGGCTCCATTATTCTGACTCTCTTAAGCATGGTTTACGTGCTGGATTTGAGATCGGTTTAGTGTATGGGCTTATCATATGGCTTTGGGTGGATACATAATTAACCCAGTTCAAGCGATACTTGACTATCCTCTCGTATACGCAATGCTTGGGCTGTCGGGATTATTCAGGAAACATCCGGTAGTCGGTGTTGGCGCCGGCATCCTAGGCAGGTTCATCTGCCACTTCATATCTGGCGTAGCGTTCTTCGTGATATATGCTCCAGAAGGAATGAACCCCGCATTGTACTCAGCGATCTATAATGGGAGCTATTTAGCCATAGAATTCATCATAAGCTCGCTAATAATCTACATACTGGTGAAGAAAACTGTCCTTCTCCTCCACCCCCACAGCGTTTCATTCAACCTAAACTTAGATAGCGGAGTGCCCGGAGCCTATTTGCCCACATACTTAGCTGGGTTTTTATCGAAAGCTTCCTTACATGGTTTGCTGCAGAAATAGTATGTTTTACCCATATACTCTGATTTGAGCTTGGCGGTTTCTCATTAACATTCATGCCGCAAACCGGGTCCTTAACCATTAGGTTTCACCCCCTTAAAATTTTATTTCGCTATAATTTTTGTAGTTTTATTGTTGCTGAATTAATGGTGACGAAGAGCGAGCTAAAAGCCATTGCCCCAGCAGCTATCAGCGGGGTCAATAGTCCGGCTGCAGCCACCGGGATTGAGAGCGCATTATAGATGAAGGCCCAGAAAAGATTCTGCTTAATCTTCCTCATAGTTATTTTACTGAGCTTTATCGCTTTTACAACATCTCTCAAGTCATCTTTTACAAGAATTATTCCGCCAGCCTCCTTAGCGATATCTGTTCCACTTCCTATCGCTATGCCAATGTCAGCTTGGGCGAGCGCCGGCGCATCATTAACCCCATCACCAACCATGGCGACCACCTTACCCTCACTCTGCAGCCTCTTTATGGCGTTAACCTTCTCCCATGGCAGAACATTTGCAATAACTCTTTCAATACCCAGCTGCTCAGCTACAGCCTTCGCCGTCCGTTCATTATCCCCGGTCAACATCATGACTTCAAGCCTCATATCCTTAAGCTGCTTTACTGCTTCGGCCGCTTCTTCCTTAGGCATATCCATTACGGCGATTAACCCAGCAATTTCTCCATTAACGGCGAGAAGCATCACTGTTTTACCCTGCTCCTCAAGCTCA
>Ga0209394_1000300_pt1 | contig 43259 bp, 52 predicted proteins | sample JNZ201metaG_FD_184122 | JGI IMG/M metagenome (GOLD analysis project Ga0209394, IMG submission 184122) | Hot spring microbial communities from Jinze hot spring, China to study Microbial Dark Matter (Phase II) - JNZ 20120812A (SPAdes) (version 3) ...
ATGCATTTAGGAGAAAGAGAGAATGAAAGCTGATTTAAATATTGACGCCCAGAAGAAAAAATATATCTCCTCCTTAAATCCACTAAAAAAGGGTATTTATGCGATCTCCTAAATTATATTGGCGGTCAGCGTTAGGGTTACTTAAGTCGCCCAATACTTTTGAGAAAACTCTGGTTATAGATGGGGAAACAATAATCTTAAAAGCCGCTGGGAATATACAGGAGAGGGATAAATCCCCAAGCTCTAATCAATGTAGATAAAAAGGAGGGTTTAAAGACAATAGGTAATATCATTTTATACAAACAGTCTCAATCCCTTCTGCCTCAGATGAAAGCGGATATATTATTAACCTCGACGATAGAAATTATTTTTGGGTGTTTAAATGCAGGATAAGAATGGTGTTGTGCGCTTTAGTGTCTCTCTTCCCCCATCCATTGTCGAAGAGTTTGATGAGGTTTGGAAAAGCATAGGCTACGAGAGCCGTTCAAAAGCTATCCATGACGCTATTCGAGCCTTCATAAGCGAGTTTAAGTGGGCATCTACTGAAACTGAGCATGTAGCTGGGGCTGTTCTCGTCCTATACTACCTAGATAAGCCGGATCTTCTAGAGAAGGTTATGAGCGTGCAACATAAGTTTAGGGATATCATATCATCAACAACACATATACATTTAGAGGAGGATAAGTGTCTAGAAATAATTGCGGTCAATGGGAAAGTTGGCGAAATAAAGAGGCTGGCAGAGGAACTAATGGCGAAAAAGGGAGTAAAGCAGGTTAAGGTTGCTGTTGTAGCACCATAACGCTAGAACATCTGCTATTGATGCAGATATTCTCTGCTAATTTACTTTAAAGATATGTTTAAATACGAGTAATCGTAATTATTTTTTATATTAGTCGGAAAATGGGGCAGAATCTTTGGTGAGCGAAGTATCAAGTGTCGTGGAGGAGTATCTTGAAGTGATTTATAGGCTTCAGGAACGTTACGAGATCGCCAGAACAAGTGATCTAGTAAACATGCTAAAGGTTTCTCCTGGAACTGTGACGAATATGATTGAGAGACTTGAGAGAGATCTTCTTGTTATTCACGAGCCATATAAAGGCGTGCGGTTAACCGAGAGGGGGCGTGAGATAGCTCTAAGCGTAATTAGGAGACATAGGCTTCTAGAGAGGCTTCTAGTTAACATCTTGGGGGTTGAATGGCATAAAGCCCACGAGATCGCCTGCAAACTTGAGCATTGGATAGATAAACACCTCGCCAAACGAATCGAGCATGTGTTAGGTTACCCAAAGACTTGCCCCCACGGAAACCCAATCCCGGCAGAAAATGGCGAAATTCCTAGAGGGGAGGGCGACTATTCATTGATTTCCGAGATGAATGTTTATGAGAGGGGGGTTGTCTCGAGAATACTTGAGGAGGAGAGCACATTTTTAGGTTATCTTGAGAAAATTGAGATGAAGCCCGACACCATCATCGAAGTTGTTGAGAAGAGTCCATTAAATGACTTAATAACTGTCAAGGTGGATGGGAAAGTTCGTGCACTGAGCCGTGAAGTTGCCTCGCGCATTATGGTTAGAAAAACTTAGATGGATTAAAGGAGGCGATTTGCATGGAAGTCCCGCTGACAGAGTTGAAGGAGGGCGAAACAGGGGTAATTACGGCGATAAAAGTCGGCTTCGGTCATGGGAGAGGCTTTGGTCACGGGATTAGAAAGAGGCTCGCAGACATGGGGCTAACTCCTGGGACAAAAATCACGATTATTAGGTCAGCTCCATTTAATGGTCCAATTGAGGTTTATGTTAGGGGCTATAAGATTGCAATTGGCAGAAACATAGCCGAAAGAATCTTCGTAGAGGTTCAGAGATGAATGGGAAGAGAATTAGGGTTGCATTGGTTGGAAATGCGAATGTTGGGAAATCCGTGATATTTAATCAGCTTACCGGGCTTCACCAGCATATCGGTAATTGGCCTGGCAAAACTGTTGAGAAAGCTGAAGGAACCCTCCACTTTAAGGGCTACACTATTGACGTCATTGACCTACCAGGCATATATTCATTATCAACTTTCTCGCTCGAAGAACTTATATCCAGAGAATACATAGTCGATGAAAAGCCAGATATAGTGATAAATGTTGTAGACGCATCTGTCCTGGAAAGGAATCTCTTTTTCACTCTTCAGCTAATAGAGCTTGAGGCACCACTAATCATAGCCCTAAATCAGATAGATGTCGCCGAGAGAAAAGGAATAAAGATAGATTATAAGAGGCTTGAAGAAATATTAGGTGTTCCCGTCGTCCCAACTATTGCTATTAGGGGGAAGGGCATACATGAACTATTATTAAAGGTAATCGAGTCTTTTGAAAAGGGCCTTCGGAAACCGTCTCCTATAAAATATGGCAGCGAAATTGAAGATAGGATAAAAAGATTGGAGGAGGCTTTAAAAGGTGTTAGAATAAGGTATCCGCCCAGATGGGTCGCTATAAAGCTTCTTGAAGCCGACGAAGAAGTTATGAGAGAGGTTGGAGAGGTGATGCCGGGCGTCCTAGCCCTAGCAGAGAATCTAGCTAAGGAGATTGAAGAAATACATGGCCATCCGTGCCCAACAGTAATCACGTCAGAGCGGTATGAGGTTGCTGGCAGAATTGCTGGGGAGGTTCAGCGGGTTCTTCCGCCTATAAAGCCAATATTGAGTGACAGACTAGATTACTTAGCGACACACAAAGTTTATGGCTACATTATGATGGCAGCAACGGTTCTCGCCATTTTCTACGCAATTTTTAGTCTCGGTGATTTTCTCTCAGAAATTCTCACTAATATTTTTCATGGAATCGGAATGGGCTTTACAGCTCTTGTTGGATCCGGATTATTGGGGGATATTATTTGGGGAGGAGTTGTAGAGGGGATTATAGCAACTATAAATATAGCGCTTCCATACATTATTCCATTCTATTTATTACTTTATGTTCTGGAGGATTCCGGCTATCTTGTTCGAATAGCCTTTTTAATGGATGCGTTAATGCATAAAATGGGGCTGCATGGTAAGGCTTTCATACCGCTGATGCTTGGCTATGGATGTAATGTCCCAGCATGCCTAGGTTGCAGGATAATGGAGACAGAGAGGGAAAGGCTTATAGCCGGCTTTGTTGTGACACTAGTTCCCTGCGCAGCCCGATCGATCGTAATACTTGGGCTTGTAGGAAAACATCTTGGAATCGAATGGGCTCTTTACCTCTACGCAATAAATTTAGCAGTAGTATTCCTTCTTGGCAGAGTGGCTTTTAAAGTTCTCCCCGGGGAACCTATGGCGCTCATAATGGAGATGCCGGAATATAAGGTGCCACACTTAAAAACAGTCATTAAGCAGACATGGTTTAGGCTTGAGGAATTTCTCAGAATAGCTTTTCCAGTAATCGTTGTTAGCGGCTTAGCGATTAAAATCATGGAAATATTTAATCTCCTAACCCCTCTTTCTGGGGTGCTTAGCCCGGTAACTGTAATTTGGCTCGGGCTGCCAGAGATAACTGGCGTATTGCTGATATTTGGTGTGCTGAGAAAAGAGCTTATTCTAATCTTACTCATGACATTATTTGGCTCAGAAAATCTACATGAGTATCTTACACCACTCCAAATGTTCACATTATCACTGGTAGTAATGCTTTATATACCCTGTGCTGCAACAATAGCAGCATTGGTAAAAGAGTTCGGTTGGAAGAGAGCAGCAATGATAGCTGTCAACGAAATATTATTTGCGGTTTTCATAGGAGGACTGGTCTACAGAATCCTAGCTACGCTGAGAATCCTCTAGTTTAGGGAGGATTCCATTTACCCATCATTATATTTATTATGAGAGCTGAAGCAGAATAATATTTGCCGATCATTGCGGGGTTGCAGACAAGAAAAAGTTTCTATGAAGTTATATTAGCGGAGGTCCACGATCAGTTATCTTATTTTCAATCATTTCAAGGATCCTTCTCGCAACCATGTCCATCACCTCCTTCTCATTTTCTAATTTTTATAATGTGAGAAGCTGCTTATAAATTTTTCTCATTATTAAGATTTTAAAATATGAGAATGTTTATAAACCCCACCTCTTTATAATATTTAACAATCCGTCAGCATTAGGAGGGCGAGTATATGAGGGGAAGATACACAATTTCGGTCGATTCAGTAAAAAAGATGGTGGAGGTAAAGTTTGGCGCTAATGTGAACTTTGATTTAATAGAGGAAATACTAATGAATCTCAAGAGATATATAACTGAAGATTACCAGATTAAGTTCATTGGCTACATAAATAGAGAATGTAATTATCTCAGAGCCTTTATGTTAGCTTTATCTCTGTTTGGTCACGAGGGACGAGTTATCTTTGAGAATAAGGCAAGATATAGTAAGGCTGAAAGGAGAAAATGTAGGGCTATCGTTAAGGATCTTAAGAGGCAGGGGTATAGCGCTAGACAAATATCTGAGAAATTAAATATACCATTGAAAACCGTCTATAGGTGGATTGCCGAGCCATAAAAATAATACTGTTATAGTTGATTGGGCTTCAATCCATGTGTAGTTAATGCCCATATTCTGCATGTCCCTTCAATTCCAACCATGCATGAGCCTACTGGCTTCTGCGGTGTACAGGCTTTCATGAATAATGGACATTCTGTGGGCTTAATCTTCCCTATTATAACTAGGTGGCATTGGCATCCGGGCGGAATATCTTTACCCTTCTCGATCCTGATATTATATTTCTCGTGGGCATCATATTCTAAATACTCTTCCCTGAGCGCTAAGGTAGAATCCGGTATCCTGCCAATTCCACGCCAGTCTCCGCTAACTATTTTAAAAGCTTTTCTCATCAGCTCCTTAGCTATGGTGTTACCCTCCCACCTCACGGCCCGCCTATACTCATTCTCTAGGGCGGCCCTACGGTCTCTAATCTGTTTTAGGGCCATGTATATTGCGAGTAGGACGTCTACTGGCTCGAATCCAGCCACAATTGTCGGCATCCGATAGACCTTAGGGAATATTTCATAGGGCTCTAACCCTATAATTGTGCTGACATGCCCAGGCGCTATAAAGGCATCTATTTGCAGATCGCCCATACCCAGCATTAGCTCCATGGCCGGGGGAATAAGCCTATGAGATATTAGGAAAGTGAGGTTTTTAGGAGGCTTCTTAAGTATCTCAGAGGCTGTTGACGGCGCCGTCGTCTCAAAGCCTATTGCAAAGAATACAAAGTCCCTATCTGGCTCCTTCTCAGCCATTTTTACGGCGTCCATAACACTATAAACTATTCGTATACCCGCGCCCCTAGCCCTAGCCTCCATTAGGGATAGATGGGAGCCTGGAACCCTAGCGACGTCGCCAAAACAAATGAGCGTAGCCCCCCTCATCGCCACTTCGATAGCTTCATCCACCTCGGAGGCTGGCACAATACACACTGGGCAACCCGGCCCGGCTATTACTTCCACGTTCTCCGGCAGTAGGCTTCTTATACCATAGTGCGATATAGTCCATTCATGTGTTCCGCATACATGACAAATTTTTATAAGGTCTTTCTTAGGCGCAACCTCATTTATTTTTTCAACTATTCTTTTCGCGAGCTTTGGATCCCTAAAACCCTTATGGAGCATTGTTTTCTTTCCCCTCTTCCGCCTCAAGAATCTCCTTCCACAGCATCAGGATCTCTTCAGCCTCTTCCTTCTCTAAAACCTGTATTGCATACCCTGCGTGGACGAGAACGTAATCACCGACTTTTGCATCTACAAGTGATATATTAGTCTCCCTGATCACCCCACTGCCAAAATCAACTTTAGCTAAATCTCCATTTATCTCAATGATCCTCGCTGGGACAGCTAAACACATCCTAGGTCTCTCTAAAATATTGGAGACTTAAAATAAATACTTTCTTGGCTTTCGCCCTCGATTGCCTGCCTATTACTATAGTTATTTTCATCAGATATTTTTAAGTCCTTCAGCATCTCTTAAATATGTTGGGGTTTCTTCTTGAAAAATGTTAATTGGTCCCTATCGAGGAAAAAGATGAGCTAATGAGGCCCTAGGATTTATTTAATCCTTTGATTTCTGTAATCTTCATCTCTTGGTGAAATATGAGAGGGAGAAAAGTTTAAGGAGAGACCAGTAGGGTGATTAAAGAAGAGATATTAGGCTTATAGAAGCATAGTTAATGCTAAAGGAGCGCTGCTATAACAGCCTGTCCGAAGGATATCCCCCCATCTCCAGGTGGAAGGGACTCGTGGACGAAGAAATCTAATTTGTTCATCTCAACTAATTTTCGAATCTCCTCTGCAATTATTTGATTGCATGCGACCCCTCCAGTAAAACCAATATTCTTTACACCATACTCGACAGCTAGATTCACAGCCATCTCGGCTAACCCCCTAGCCAGATAATAATGTATGGAGTAGGCTAAATCTCTCTTAGGATAATTATTTCTTTCCTCAAAGAGGGAAACAATTATGTCTGTTGTCTTCAGCTCCGTGCCGCTAATCTGCGGCTCAGCGTCAATGACATTTCTCCCATAAATGGCTGCTGATTCGAGCTTCATCGCTGGCTCCCCCTCATACGTCCTCTCATAACATATGCCAAGGATCGCTGAAGCAGCATCTAAAACTCTGCCACAGCTAGTAGTCTTAATTCTTATTTCCCCCATCTTTAGCTGTGAGAGTATTAGCTGGGCTTCTCTAATTCCATGGGGCAGATAAGAACTGTTTTCTATGAGCCAATCCTCTATGTTCACGCGTTTATAAAGTATGCTGGCCGCCATCCTAAGAGGGTATCTTGTCGCCATATCTCCCCCTATCAGTGGCTGTTCTTCTAAGTGGCCTAAACGCTTAAATTCTAGTTGGCTGAGCGTGCCAAATATTATCTCTCCGCCCCATGCGCCACCATCCTCGCCATATCCATAACCATCACAGCATATGGCTATAATCTCATCCAAACCATGCTCGGCCATTAGGGCTGCTGTATGAGCATAGTGATGCTGAACCTGGAGCATTCTCCAGCCGAATTCCTCAGAAAGTCTCTTGGCGAGGATTGTTGTGGCAAACTTTGGGTGGAGGTCGCATGAAACAACCTCAATATTACTATTAGTTAAGCGCATTAATCTCTTTGATGCGCTTTCAAGGAACTCTAATGTTTCAATATTCTCAACATCGCCTATATGTTGTGATAGGAAAGCCTTATCGCCCACTATTAAACACGCGGTATTATTTTTCTCGCCTCCTAAGCCAAGCGCGCCCCATTTAGCCTTAAACTTTAGTCTGACTGGCTCAGGCGCGTATCCCCTCGACCGTCTAATGAAGACAGTTTTACTCCCATGTAGGCGTAGAACGGAATCATCGCACCTATTAGCTATCCGCCTATCATGAAGCAAGAAGTAGTCTACTAGGCCGCGTAATTTCTTAAAGGCTTCCTCCTCATCCTTAATTATTGGCTGGTTTGGTGGGTTAGCGCTCGTCATAACGAAGGCTGGATCTGAGACACCATCGAAGAGCATGTAATGTAGCCCAGTATATGGAAGCATTACTCCAACATTATGTAGGCCTGGTGAAACCAGGTCAGATAGATAATAGTTTTCGCTCTTCTCTAATAGAACTATTGGGCGCATTGGGGAGGTTAATACCATTTCCTCCCATCGGCTAACATTAGCGAATGTTTTTACCGCCTCTAAACTCCTGGCCATTATTGCAAATGGTTTCTGCCTCCTATGTTTCGCCATCCTGAGCCTTTGGAGCGGCTCATCTAAGAGAGTTGAGGCGGCTATGTGGAAACCTCCGTAACCCTTCACTGCAACAATATGGCCCTCTGAGACAATTCTCCCAGCCTCCCTAATCGGATCCTTGTGATTAACCATTTTACCGTCAGAGTCCACTAAATATGCCTTTGGACCACATTTTGGGCACGCAACGGTCTGAGCGTGGAACCTCCTATTAATTGGATCTATATATTCGGATCTACAAAAATTGCACATCGGGAAGTCGCGCATCGTGGTATTCTCTCTATCGTATGGAACATCCTCTATTATAGTATATCTTGGCCCACAGTTTACGCATGTTATGAAGAAATAATTGTATCTTGGGTTTGTGGGATCACGCATCTCGGCGAGACATTCGTCACATATGGCTATGTCTGGCGGTATAACCGAACCAGATAATTCTGTCTCCTCGGTGCTTTTGTATATTTGAAAGTCCTCGTAATATTCTTTAGATCCCTCGATCGGCGCAGTTATAACTCCATGTATTCTGGCCAACGGAGGCTTTTTCTCAACAAGGTCTCTTAAAAAGTTCTTTATGTCCTGATCCGTGCCATCAACAATTATTTCTACGCATGAATCCCCTCTATTTCTAACGTATCCCCTCAAATGGTTCTTAACAGCAATCCTATATACAAATGGGCGGAAACCAACCCCTTGAACTACACCCGTAACAATTATTTTTAAACGCATAATCAATATTCTATCCTATCCTAAAATCCTAAAAATTATGTTAGGGATTATTTATTTTTTGTCACTAAACCCTTTCCAAAATTTTTGTGGGCTTTACTCGCAACTCCTCAAAGCCCAAGTCTTCTGGCTGCATGCCCATGGCTAGGCCGAGGAGCTGAGTATAATGCAATACTGGGATGTCATACTTCTCGCCGAACATCTTCTCAACCCGCAACTGATTAGCATCATACATTATGTGACAGGCTGGGCAAACTGTTATTAATGCATCTGCGCCAGCCTCCTTAACATGGAGGAGCTTTTCTCTGACAAGAGAGAGTGAGATTTTATCATCTATAGCAGCTATAGTCGAGCCGCAGCATTCGGTCTCACCAGCATACTCAATCGGCTTTGCCCCAGTTATACTGATGAGCATTTTTAAAGCCCTCGGGTTCTCAGGATCCTCAAAACCAATATACTTCTTTGGTCTCGATAGATGGCATCCACTATGCCCAGCAACCCTAAGGCCCCTCAGCGGCCTAACAATCGTCTTCTTAATATTGTCGAGACCAACATCCTCTATCAGAATCTGAGAGATGTGCTTAACTTCTATATTCCCCTTAAACTCTAAGCCGTCCTCCTTCAAATGCCTATTAATTTCCTCCCTAAGCACCTTATTCTCTTTAAGTATCTTGCCAGTCTTTTTCAGCGTACCAGCACATCCAGGGCATAGGGTTAAAATGTTTAGGCCAACCTTTTCTGCTATGGCAAGATTTCTTGCAGACAGAGTGAGCATCAGCTCGTGGCTTAGAGGCTCTAGCGGAAGACCACAGCAATTAAATTCTGGCATCTCAACTAATTCCACGCCTAGCTTATCTAAGACTTTCCTCGCAGAGATCTCGTAGGAAGAGACTCTGTAAGGAATAGCGCAGCCCAGATAAATCAAGTATTTCTGACTCATACCCATACTTTAGCCTCCCCACCCTTCTTGGGTTCTCCTCCAAGGAACTTTTCAACACCTATATTCCGGAGGATCTTATTTAGGCCCTCAATGTTGACTTTCGGTAGCGGCGGAAGGCCGAGGGCCTCACGCCTTTTAATCCTTGATTCAGGAATCTCGTAGATGTAGCCAGTTTTAACAAGGGTTCCTAGGAGAACTCTATATACTTCTGGTATTCGCCCCTCCATTACAGCCATATTCTTTAATACTCTTATCACGCTTGCAACCTCAACTCCCTGGGGGCACCTATCAGTACACGTGAAACATGATGCACAGAGCCAGAGGAAATCGCTACTTAAAACCTTCTCTCTCAGCCCCAGCTGAGCCATCCTAATAATTTTTCTAGGCCTATATTTATCACTAAACCTTGCAATTGGGCAATCTGATGTACACGTCCCACATTGGAAGCATTGTAGAAGCTTCTCTCCACCCGGCATCTTAGTGACTTCATATCTAAACTTTGGATCTATCTTGGAATATGCAGATACGCTTTCTTCCCCGACTGCCTTGGACAATTTTTATCCTCCTACATGAACCTTTTAATTATTTTAATAAAGAAAAGGGGGATAAAAATGTGCCTATCTCAGCATGCTAAGGTCTTCTAGCCCTCTCTGAGAGATTTGTGAGGAGTATCTTTGCCCTCTTTATATTCTCTATTTTTCTCCTACAGTTTGGGCATATCCTCATCGAATTATAGATGTTATCATGATAATCCTTGTATATTGGAACCTTCTCCTCAACCACACGCTTTAACGCCCACTCTATCTGCTTCTCTGGGAAGAATGTTCCACCGCATATAGTGCATGAGAGTAAATTGACCTCATTCTCAACCCTAGCTGCCCGTGGGTCGCTTGTCAGCAGATGGTATACTCCTGTAAGCCTTATTGCCTGAGTGGGACATTCGTCTTGACAGAAGGCGCAGAATGTGCAGTGTCCATAATTAACTCTTATGATCCTCTTCTCCGGCCCATCAATAACTTCTATCGCATCGGCGGTGCATATTTGGGCGCAGGCACCACATCCAATACATTTCTCTCCATCAATCTCATGTCTGCCACGAAAGCCCTCAGGCGTTTTCCAGAATTCCTCCTTCTCCTCGATCTTCACGCCAAGTATGTCGGCTATAGCTTTAATAATTGCTTGTGGGCGGGGCGGGCACCCAGGAATATAATAATTGACTGGAATAAGTTTATTCGGCGGGCCGATAATCGGGTAGCCCTTATCGAAGATGTTTTTGGTGATTGAACAGTTCCCTACGGCAACAACTATTTTTGGCGGATTTATCTTCTCATAAACCTCTAATAGAGCTTTCTCACCCTTGATTGTTCCGGCGCCAGTTAAGATTAAGACATTTGCCTTTTCTGGCTCCTCGACAACCTCGACACCAAGATTAGCAAGTCCATAGCGTGGGACAAGACATTCTAAAATCTCTACATCACAAGCGTTACATCCAGCCGAGAGGAAACGATAAACGGAAATTTTAGCCATACAAAATCACCTCCAATTATCTTAGGGCAATAATCCTCCTCTTCCCGGTCCTGACATCAACAACCGTCACGCGGTCGGTGCAGGCGAAGCATGGATCAATACTCTCTATCACAGTCCTCGCATTTCCGAGTCTCTCGCCCTTAAGCATCTCAAGTATAGCAAAGTTATTAGCGTATGAAGGTGTCCTCACCTTGACTCTCTCTGGAATATTTGTTCCATTGGACCTAATATAATAGATTAGTTCTCCACGCGGGGCCTCCACCCTACCAACCTCCTCGCCAACTTTAGGCTCACCTGGCTTGACAGATATATCTCCGGGCGGTAGATTGTCAAGTGCCTGCTCAATAATTTTCATGCTCTCATATGTCTCTCTAGCCCTAACAAGGGCTTTAGCGTGGACATCACCATCCTTCTCAACTATTACCTCGAAGTCAAGCTTATCATAGGCTGCGTATGGATCATCCTTCCTTATATCGCTGGCTACCCCAGAACCCCTTAAGGTTGGGCCCACTGCGCCGACTTCTATAGCTTTGTCTCTCGGCAATACTCCCACGCCCTTAGTCTTCTTTGTGAAGACTCCGTTGTCATCTAATAGTGACATTATGTAGTCTGAGAGAGGCTTAAGAGTCCTCAAAACCCCACGTATTTTCTCAGCCTTCTCTGGCGTAATATCTCTGCGAACCCCGCCGATAGTATTTATTGCATAGTTAATCCTATTTCCAGTCAGATACTCAAATAAGTCCTGTATTATTTCTCTCTCACCCATTATCTTTGCAAAGGCTTCATGCTCATGTAAGCTGTGAGCTAGTATGCCAAACCATAGATAGTGGCTGTGTAGGCGCTCGAGCTCCATATATATGCATCGGAGATACTTTGCCCTCTCAGGAACCTCCACACCCATCAATCTCTCAACTGTCTGAGCATAGCACAGCGTGTGTATCCCGCTACATATTCCACATATCCTCTCCGCCAAGGCAAGGTTCTGCATGTATGTCCTCGTAGTAAACAGCTTCTCTATACCCCTATGCATATAACCGAGTTCCATCTTAGCATCAATTATCTTATCACCCTCAACGAGAAGCTCAAAGCGCTCCGGCTCAACTAGCTGCGGGCGGTATGGTCCTATATAAACTTTCTCCGGCATCCAGATCACACCCCCAATTTCTTAACTAATTGTTGAACAGGACTCCTATGGAGCTCTATGAGCAACTCTTTGGACGGGACTCCAAACGATAGGGCGAGTAGCTCCATAAGATTTATGCATGGAATATTGAACTGGATTCCATATGGCCTTAACATTACCTGACCAAGCTCGAACTGTATCATGCATGCTGGGCATGCCATGACCACGGCATCTACCCCCGCGCTGTTGATCCTGCTTAGCTTCCTGGCTAATCTCTCCTTAAGTGAGAATTCCTCGCTGGCTTGCATGCTTGGGTAGCCGCAGCACATCCGCTCAAGACCATAATCTATTACTTGTGCTCCAGTCCGCTCAACAATTTCTCTCATCATTTTAGGTTTACGCATTATATCCGCACTCTTATATTCACGGTAAAGGTGGCAACCATAGTGTAATGCGACACGAATCTTCTGGGGCTTAACCACTAACTTCTCAATATTGCCTAAACCTACATCTTCATAGAGAACCTCGATCACATGTTTAATATCGATTTTACCCTTATATTCCCTTCCATACCTCTTCAAAATATTGTTGACCTTGTCCCTCTTTTCGGCATCATGCTTTAAGATCTCATTTGCCTCGGCTAAGGTTTCATAGCAACCGTTGCACAGTGTCATCATATTTATGCCTAAGTCCTCCGCTAAAGTAATATTTCTCGCGGATATTACTAGTGCAGCCTCCTCATCTATTAGGCGGGATACCACTGGTTCTGGACAGCATGAATAGCCGAGTAATTCAACCGTCTCCACACCAAGCCTCTCAAAAACCTTCCTTGCGGCTACTTCGACATTTGGTAGACGCATCGGGATCTGGCATCCAAGGAAGAAGGCATATTTAACCATATCATTCCACCTCCAAACTACTTATACCTAAGCTTCTTTTTCTCCCAATCAAAGCCAGCTCTTTCACCCATGCCAGACAACTTTATGATACCGTGATACTCGCTTAAGGCCTTCTCATCCGTGAAGGGGAATGGGGCGGATTTTGGTAGACCAGCTTCTTCACGTTTCTTCTGGACAAAAGCCGATATAGGCGCCACGCAACCACTCGCCATCAAGGCTTCGGCAACCGGCCTAGCCTTCGATGGTAACACTCCCTCAAAAGGCTTCTTTAGCGGCCTCTTATCTTCAGGCCAATCTTTAGTCAATATTAGGCCAGCGGGCTCAGGCTCCGGGTGATTGACTAATCTGATACCAAAGAGGTCTGAGATCTCCCTCTCAATGAAGTTCGCTGCTGGAACAAGGTCAGCTATGGATTCGAGTATTGGATTCTCTTTAGGCCTTATAGTTCTGATCGTTAAGACGATACCGTCAATGTGGAAATGATATAAGTATTCTATGTCTAAGCCAGCATCAACAGCGGAGAGCGTCATGAAACGCATATCTCCATATTTGTTCTTTAGGGCTTCAATAGCCCTTCTAACGGCTTCTGACTTAACATTAGCGAATATTCTCCTCTCACGCTGCCTATAAACCTCTATTAAGTCAGCTCCAAGAATACTCTTTAAGTAATTCATTATCTCGGACTCGATAGGCGAAGCCATAACACTATACCCCCAAATAGCGTTTTCTATTAAATTCCCAAGCCTCTTTCCTCAACGCAACCCTAATGGCTTGCGGAGAGCAGAATTTAGCGCACTTCGGGTCGCCATCACAGAAATCGCATTTTACTGCAACACGCCGCTCAGCATTGAACCATGGGGCTGAGAGCGGGCAAGTAACTGTACATGTCTTGCAGCCAATGCATCTTATCGGGTTTATTTTAACTAAGCCTGTTATCTCATCTTTTACAGCTGCCTCGTTCGGGCACGCGGCAACGCAAAGAGGCTCATCGCAATGATGGCAGTATATCGCCTCAAACTCACCAGTCTTATCATCGAATATTATATGGAGGTTAGCCTTTTCTAAGCCGATCTCCTTGAAGTGCTGGTAAGAACACGCAATCTGGCAGAAGAGGCAGCCAGTACACCTTGTTGGATCATATAGAAGAACCTTTTGCTCAGCCGTGTTGGTTTTCATGGTCTTTTCCCTCAAATTTAAATTACATATAATTTAAGTTTGAAGTATTTTAGATTTTCCTTAAGATTGGAAATAGTTAACCTTTTAATCACTACGTTCATAAAGATTTTGTTGATGTCAATTGAGAGTGAGCTTAAATCTTGGCTGAGTGGTTATCAAAGACTTGTTATTCTCGGGGTCGGCAACCCCCTTAGAGGAGATGATTCTCTAGGATTAGCAATCTTAAGAAGAATAAGGGGGAGGCTCCCAAGAAATACTAAAGTAATATATGGTGGCGTAGCTCCTGAAAATTTTATCGGTAAAATAAGGATGCTTAAGCCATCACATGTTCTCATAATCGACGCAGCCCTCTTCGGCGGAAAACCTGGTGAGGCTAGGCTTATCCTGCCTGAGCAAATATCTGACATGACCATATCTACACATACCATACCACTCAGCTTACTGGCCTGGCTAATTCAGAGGGAGACTGATGCGAAGATCGCTCTGCTGGGAATAGAACCAAAAAATCTCGGCTTAGAGGAGGGGGTTAGTCAGGAGGTTAGGGAGGCTATTGATAGGTGTGCCAAGATGTTGATAAACGTAATAAATGAGTGCTGGAAGAATTCACGTAGCCTAGCCAAAGCGAATTAGCTCGGCTAGGCTCGGTATATAAACGAAAAAGCACACATAAAGGGAGAGAACAAGTATTATAATGGAGATTGAGATGAAAAGATAATCTTTCACGCCCATTTTAAGCGTATATAGGTTTGTGCGCTTTTTCGATGCGCCCCAAGCCCTAGACTCCATAGCCTCAGCAAGCTCCATGCTCCTCCTTATAGCGCTAACTATGAGGGGTATTAAGATTGGTATATAATTTCTAATCCTCTTTATAAAGTTCCCCCGCTCAAGCTCTAATCCACGCGCCTTCTGCGCATCCATAATTGACTGCGCTTCCTCAGCCAAAACTGGAACAAATCTTATCGCAGTTATAAATGCAAAGCAGAATTCATAGGGCACACCCATCTGTTCGAGAGATAGGCTGAGCATATCCGGCGATGTTGTAGCGAAAAATATTGAGAAGGATTCGACTAGAATTATAAATCTAAGCGTCATAGCCACTGAACGCTCTATAATTGATAGTAGGGATGGATAACCGCCATAGAAGTAGAGTGATATCATATTTGTGATGAATATCAGCGCTGCAAAGAACATTGTGCCCCTCATTAAACGTAGCCACTCTCTCTTAACCTTGGCCATTATAACTAATGGAATCTGAGAAAAGAATAATATTAATAATGGTATCAGCTGACTGAATAATACTGCTATAGCGAATAATATGCATACGTAGATGAATTTGGCCCTTGGATCAATCCTATGTATGGGCGAGGAAATATTTCTGAATCTTAAACCTTCAAATACGCTCATTTGCCAGCCCTACCGCGAAGATATTCTAGAATAAGGCGTTTAGCCTCGTATACGCCTAAAACCTTTCTTGGAAAACCGAAGTCATTAAGTCTTATGAATACTTGGGTTATCTCTGGCGGCATTAAAGACGCCTCCTTCACCAAAGTCGGATCAGTGAGCACTTCCCTAGCCTCCCCATCAGCGATTATCCTGCCATTAGCCATCAAAATAACCCTTGGCTCACACTCGGCAACAAACTCTATATCATGAGTCACAACTATCACAGTTTTACCCTGCTGGTTTAACTGGATTATAAAGTGTCGGAGCCTTTCCTTCTGATATGCATCCTGCCCTATCGTCGGCTCGTCGAGTATTAGTATTTTTGGATCCCACGCTAGAACAGAGGCCAAAGCAACCCTCTTCCTCTCCCCGCCGCTGAGCATGAATGGCGAAGTTTTACGATAACGTGTTAAATCTAATAGATTGAGCGCCCAATCAACCCTCTCTTTAATAGTCTTTTCACTAAATCCAAAGTTTCTTAATGCGAAAGCAATCTCTTCTTCAACTGTCTCGCTGAAGAGCTGATGATCCGGATTTTGGAATACAAAGCCCACTTTCCTAGCGAGCTCGGCGACACTAGCGTTCCTCGTATCAACCCCATCCACTAGAACCCTTCCCCTGGTAGGCCTTAATAAACCAATAAAATGTTTAACTAATGTTGTTTTTCCAGCCCCATTTTGTCCCATTATCGCAACGAATTCCCCATCTGAGATGCTGAGAGAGACGCCTCTTAGGGCCTCAACGCCGTTAGGGTATATAAAATAGACATCTTCAGCTCTTATCAGATTTAAGCACCCCCACGATCAGGTCAGAGAGCTCTTCTGGGCTTAATGGAGTCCTGCCAAGATCAACATTATCTTCCCTCAATAAAAGATAGAGCCTAACAACTTTTGGCAATCCAACACCGATTAATTTAACCCTAGCGTCAAGAAAGACCTCTCTGGGACTGTTATCTAAAATTATGCGGCCCTGATCCATAATAATGACGCGATTAGCGTATCTCACGGCTAAATCCAGCCTATGCTCAACAAGTATAACCGTTATTCCCAGCTCCCTATTTAACTGATATATACTTTCTAAGATACTCTTGGCGCTTAGTGGATCAAGAAAAGATGTTGGCTCATCCAGAACAATTATCTCGGGCTGCATTGCAAGAACCGACGCTATAGCAACACGCTGTTGTTGTCCACCAGAGAGCTCGAAGGGGGCTCTATCCTTCAAATCATATATGCCAGTAACCCTTAATGCCCAATCAACCCTCCTGTGAATCTCCTCTCTAGGGAGACCGAGATTCTCTAGCCCGAAGGCCACATCCTTCTCTACCGTGAGAGCAAACAGCTGGTTCTCCGGGTTCTGGAAGACTAATCCAACATGTTTTGCCAGCTCATAAATAGGGTGCTCCCGCGTATTTAATCCAGCGACTATCACATCACCCTCAAGATTACCGCCATAAAAATGTGGTATAAGTCCATTAAAGCACCTGCAAAGCGTGGTTTTTCCACATCCACTTGGGCCAGTAATTATGACAAACTCTCCTTTCTCAATGGTTAGGTTTATATCTTTAATAGCAGGGTTCTCAGCGAAGGGATATGTATACGTCAGGTTTCTCGTTTCAAGTATTGCCAAGGTATAGTTACACCTTAACTACCCCTACCTTTACTTAAAGTCATATGAAGAACATAGTAATTAAGCTTCTTACATAAATCTCTAAATTATTTATATGTTGAAAGCGGCGGAAACAATTTTAAATTCTTCATAGCATATAGTTGATGGTCATCCCTTTGAGGATTAAATGGAAGAATGGACTATCCATAGAATATAAAGGAAATAGAGTAGTCTTCGATGCGCAATCTAGGATACTAAATTGTAAAGTCTCATTTGTAACTCATGCACACACAGACCATTCATACTCCTTCAGACTTAATCATATACCAGTAATCTCCTCCGAGGAAACTATGAGGTTAATCTCAATAGAAGGAGCTAAGACAAGAAAATGGCAACCATTAACAGTGAATGAAAAAGTTAAGATCGGCGACTTAGAGGTGATACCGCATCCATCCGGCCATATCCTCGGCTCATATGAATTTGAGGTATGCACACCTCATGGGGTAGTTCTATTCACGGGTGATCTTAATACTAGGGAGGGAAGAATTGTGAAGCCAGCTGAACCAATAAGATGTGATGTGCTGATTATAGAGGCGACATACGGATCTCCAGAATTCATATTTCCATCAGATAGAGAGGTTGGTGATGAGATGATTAGATGGGCATACAAGGTTTTAGGCGAAAATAAGATTCCAGTATTTCAGGCAGATGCCATTGGAAATTCCCAGGAAATCATAAGAATTTTTAACGAGAACACAAATATGCCGGTTATATCACATTGGAGGGTTTCAAAAGTCAATAAGGTTTACGAACATTATGGTCATAAAATAAAGTATATTGATATTAACTCGGGGGAAGCTTCCGAGGTAATCTCCTCAGCAAACACCGTGATTGTATCTCCAAAGAAGCTGGACTTGCCTTCTAATCATAGGTTTGTTTCGGCGATAGTTTCAGGGTGGGCCCTTAAATTTAGGGGTGCAGCCTTCCCCCTAAGCGATCACGCAGACTTCCCCAGCCTACTAAATTTCATCAGAGATTGCAGCCCAAAAATAGTCTTAACATATCATGGCGGCGCATTCAATGAAATCCTGGCAAAATACATTGAGAAGAAAATGGGGATAAAATCTTACCCAGCTAATCTTACACCAATAACCTTCCCAATTTAAAGGCAAAAAATTATAATCTAGGCTTTATTGGCGCTGGCAGCCTTTTAGCTTCTCCTTAAGTATTTTAATGGCATATTTAAAGGCTGTTTCAAGGTCTCCGGTTCCATTAACCCCCGCAGACGTTGTATGCCCGCCGCCCATGCCATGAAGAAGCTCGCCGAGCGGCTTCGCTATATCTCTGCCAAGATGTATACCAGTTTTATTATAGAATTCATTGCTAGATCTCATGCTAATCAATAACTCACCCTTATCCTCTGAGCCAACGATGGCGACATCCGCGCCAACATCAACAAGCATCCTTGCAGCCGAAGCCTGAAAGGATCCAACATGGGAGAAGGCTATGATCCAACCATAAATCCTCATCGTTTTCATCCTTTTACATGCCTTAAGCCTAGCTATGCGCTCCGAAATATCCATTGGCACCATCAAGATTTGTAGTGCTTCTTGAACGTTTACTCCCAATTCCACGATCTCCGTGATTACTTTAAAAGTGGATGATCTAGCTAAGAGAAAATGCCTAGTGTCGAAAGCTATCCCTAAGAGCAGAGCCTCAGCTACATCCTTTGAGGGTTTACTTCCAGCCTCTTTAAATAGATCATAAATTATCTCGGATGTAGCCGAAACATCCTCTCTGCATATACATAGAGACGCTATCTTCTCAGTTTCTGGGTGAGGCGCGTGATGATCGATCACAATTAGGGGTAGCGATAACTCGCATATACGTTTACCCCACTCACCCAGCTGGCGTATGGTATTAGTATCTAACATAAAGATTACATCAAATTTATTAAAGTCAGGCTCACTGTTAGTAACGTCCACCAAGAATCTTTCTAAAATAGCCTTTGAAACCTTACTCACACTTTCTGGCGCGGCTATCGTGACCTCTATGCTTGGCTTAAACTGTTTCAGTAAGTTAGAGAGGGCATACGACGAGCATACAGCATCGGGGTCAGCGTTCTTGTGACATAGAATGAGAATGCGCCCCGCATTTCTCTCCTCAAGGATATTCATTATCTCTCTAAAAAAGTCCATTTGCCTCATTCCCTAATTCTCTGAGGTTTTCTCAGACCTAATCTTACTAAGATACTTTTCAATGGCCTCAAATGCCGCCTTTATAGAGCCATTCGCAATCTCCTGAACATCAACATTCTTGCAGAGGGGAGAAAGATTTATCTCGACTTCGATGCTAACGTTTAAGACATCAAGACTCTCTAAATCAATAGAAATATATAGGTCTGAAACATACTCCCTCTTAACCTTAGAAAATATATATCTTCTTGCAGCCTCCTCAGCTACCTCACAAATCTCCTCCAGCTTTTCATAAGTTAAAGAGGAAATCGGCAGCCCGTCCAAGCATGGCACCACGGTTAGCGTGAGGTTTAGGCTTGCGTCATTGGGCGCAGGTCTTTCTGGAGTTTTTCCTGAAGCTCCTTTATTTGGCTTCTAAGTCTCTCCTCCTGCTTAGTTAAAACTGAAACCCTCATCGTAGCAAGCTCTTTCCTCTCAGTAAGCTCGCTAGTAATTCTAGCCTTATCCGTCTTAATTAACAATGAGCCAATAGACTTATAGATCACAGCGTCATCAGGTGCTTTCTCAAGCTCACTAAGCGCCCTATCAATCTCAAGAATTTCTAGATCTAGCTGCTGCTTCTGCGTTAAAATTGTTTGCAATGTCTCCTGTAGCTGTTGTAGTCTGAGGAGTCTCTCTTGGACAGCTGGCGGTAATTGGACTTCACCACTCATCTTCTATCACCACTACAATCTAAATAATCCAATTTAATATTTGAGTTGATGCAATTAAAGGTTTCCAAAAGGGCATTAACTTATAATGCCGAGCACTTTGCCCAAAAATCTTCTGGCTGTATTATTCTAAATCCAGCCCACTTTTTCTCTAAATTGTATCGTGAGAATGGTTTCGTCAAATGTCTCTCTGATCTCGGCGGCGCAATATATAAGCCTGGTCTAATATCCCTCTCAGCCTTAACAGCTACCTTTGTAAGGTTTGCTCCATGAAAACCACACTTATAACATTCAAATCCCTTACCCTTCCCCATAGATTTCATCCTTTTGCCGCAGACTGGGCAGAGCGGGTTCTGAAAAACTATTTTCTCAGCGAGGCTGATAACCTCAATCTTCTCAACATTTATTGTCATGGGATTAATGCTTGAGGGTGGTCGGACGCCACCATAAATCTTAACTATATCACCCTCGATTAGCTCACTAGCTATTTTTCTGAGGCTCCCTCCCTGCTCATACACCGCGCAGTCTACTGCTCCAGAATCATCCTTAATACGGAATATTACATGCCCGCCAGGAATAATCCTCGGCGTGCCCTCAACTCTCCCCTGAACTATTACTGGATGATATGGCTTAACATCCTTTATCGAGTAGACGGTTTTTAGGTGCGCATCTGTCCCATGATTCGTCCTGAAAATAACCCATCGATCTATCGGCTCATATATACGGATCATTTCATGCGCCAATTTAACTGCCTCAGGACTCTCCCCCCTAATACCATAGAGCACAGGATCCGGTCCTCTAGGCGTTATTAGTATTCTACCAGTTTCTGGATCAACATTATTGAATGTTAGATTGCCCATCTTTCTATCCATCTCTATAACAGATGACTCATCAATCTTTCTGGGAGTCCCCCAATTCTCCCTCCTTCTATAGGCTATTAGCTCAAAAGTATGGTCTCCATCTAAAGTTTCACCTATAGCGGCGAGACCACCGATTATGCCGAGCCCCTCTTTATAGCCGATAGCCTCAGCCCCAAATCTCCTGATCAGTTTGAGAGCCTCTCCTTTTCCCACTATTCCCTGAATAGTCCTCTTGGCAAAGTCTCTAATCTCCTGCGGAACCTCACCTCGCAGAAAAACTATTCCTGGATCCGTTCCTTCATATTCGAGGTCAGAGTTTTCTTCCACAACTTCGATCACCGCCTCCTTTATATCACTGTAGATGCTATCCTCACATGAGACCCTCAGGCAGAGTGCACCATTCCCGCGGGTCTTCCAAGGAACGTTCGGATTTAATCTAATTAAGTTTGGGTAATCGATAAATTGAACGTTCATCTCGGACAACTTCTCAATTATAAGTGCCGCAACATATGTTGTACACCCCATCCTAGGCGAGTCAGTGTCATCAAAACCTATATGCACCATGATCCTAGCGCACATTTAATAATTAACCTCTAAGAAATCTCCTTTTTGAAGATTGTTCGTGAGAATAATATAAGCACAGTGAGCGCCGCCGCTATAACTGCTAGTATATAGTCTCCGATGCCTAATGCTAAGCCTATCGCCGAGGTCACCCAGAGGCTGGCTGCAGTAGTTATCCCCACAATTTTCTCCCGCTCGGCAATTATCGCCCCAGCACCTATAAAACCGATTCCAGCAACTATGCCAGCAGCTATCCTGGCTGGATCCAAGCTGAATCTAAGAGAGACTATTGTGAAGAGACAGGATCCTAAGCAGACAAGCATATGCGTTCTTAGGCCGGCTGGTTTATGAGCCCTCTCCCTCTCAAACCCAATAGCCAACCCCAGGATAACCGCCAAAATTAGACGAATAATTTGATCTATTAGACTCATATTAATAACATCCTCTTAACACCAAAAAATACTTAGCGTTTCATCACCTCTCACGTTTCCAAAAAATAAAGAGGGGTGGGTAACATTAATATACTCTTTTAATGAAAGTTTATTTTTGGCCGGATGAAGAGAAGGCATTTAATTGATTGATGATAGGTCAGAGTTAAACTGACGGCAAATAAATTTTGATTTCACCACGCAGTTTATTCTCTCTTCATTTCCTCGATGACTATCATTGTTAATGTTGACCTGACCTTATTTAATCTACGAATTTTCCATGTAACTATATCCTTAAGTTTCTCCATAGAGTCGGCCTTAACCTTGGCAACTATGTCATAAACTCCATAAACACTATAAGCTTCTTCGACACCTTCAACCTTTTTAAGCTCATTTAAGACTTCTCCTTCTGATCCAATCTCAGAATTTATTAATACAAAGGCTACTGGCATCCCAGTCCCTCAACACTATATAGAAAACTTATAATATTAAAGCCTTTCCTTAATTTCTGGTAAGGAGGACTCTTAATGGCCGTAGCCAATGAAAAGGTTATAACAACCAAAGAGATGCGTGCGCTAGACATAAATGCTGAATACTTCGGCATCTCTAGACTCCAGCTGATGGAGAATGCTGGGAGGTGCGTTGCTGAGGAGGTAGCGTCCCGCGCTGGGCAACGTGATATTAGAATTGCCGCCTTCTGCGGTCTTGGTGGAAACGGGGGGGATGGATTTGTCGCAGCTCGCCATCTGATTTGTATGGGATTTAAAGTTAATGTTATACTTGCTGGCAGGGCGTCAGATATAGTCAATGAGGAGGCGAGAAAAAACTGGGAGGCTTTAAGCAGCCTCCACAGGCTACTTAATATCATTGAAGTTTACGATTCATCGCTTATCCCAGATGTTAAAGCAGACATTGTAATAGACGCTCTCCTAGGGATAGGTTTAGAGAGACCCCCACGCCCGCCAATATCCTGGCTTATAAGGAAAATTAATGAGATGGATTCTTATCGGGTTGCAGTTGATGTCCCAAGTGGACTAAACTCAGAGACAGGGGAGGTCTTAGGCGAGGCTGTTAAAGCTCACTTAACAGTCACATTCCATAAGGCTAAGCCAGGATTGTTAAAGGCGAAAGAATACGTGGGCGAGTTAATTGTCAGGTCAATTGGGATCCCGGAGGAGATAGAGACATTTGCTGGGCCGGGCGATGTTTTAATGGTCGTAAAGCCCAGGCCCCCAGAGGCTCATAAAGGGGACTTCGGCCGACTCCTCGTGATTGGTGGCAGCGAAACCTTTAGTGGGGCACCAACCCTAGCGGCTTTAGCAGCATTGAGGGCTGGGGTAGACTTAGTTTATATAGCTGCTCCACGCGAGACCGCATATGCTATTTCCTCAATATCACCAGACATAATAACACTTAAGCTTGAAGGCGATCATTTAAGCACACGAAATCTCTCAGTGATAAGAAGCTACATGGAAAGAGCCACGGCTATTGTGCTTGGTCCAGGTTTAGGTCTCCATAAAGAAACGCAGGAGGCTGTTAAAGAGATAATAGAGGAGGCTGAGAGCAAGAAGATTCCAATTTTGCTGGATGCCGATGGACTCAAGGCTTTCGCAACCTTTAAACATAGTCTTAAAACGTCCGCTGTTCTAACACCACACGTTGGCGAATACGCAATTCTAACTGGAGAAAAGTTGCCAAGTAAACCTGAGGAGAGAGCTGAATACATAAAAAGACAGGCTAAGCAACTTAATGCGGTTATACTATTAAAGTCACATGTAGATATAATTTCAGATGGCACTAGAGTAAAATTTAATTTTACCGGGAACCCAGGTATGACCGTTGGTGGCACAGGGGACGTTCTTTCCGGGATAGTTGGCGCTTTTCTGGCGCAGGGTTTTGATCCCTTTGAGGCAGCTGTAGCCGGAGCGTTTATTAACGGTGCTGCTGGGGACTTCGTGAAGAGTGAGAAGGGCTATCATATGGTTGCTTCAGACCTGCTTGAATGGATCCCCAAAGTGATGAATGATCCTATGAGTCACATTAAAGTAAAGGGGGCTTAAACGGCTGAGGTTTTTGGTTTGATAGAGGTTAATCTTCTCCTCCCCCTTTCGCTCTTCGTTGTGATCGCCCTATCTATCTCCTCATATAGAAAGGTTGGGAAGAGATTAAAAGAAGCCTTTGGAGACAAAAAGATTAGTATACGTGAAGCAATAATCATGGTTATTTTTATGGGGATCCTCGTCGTAGTGATTAGTCTGATACCGGATTACGCTATCCAAATATTATTCATCGCAGTCTTATCATATAGCCTTTTCATCTTCACATATCTCTTCTTAAGGAAAATACTCATATCGGTTATTCCACCCACAATATTTACAATAACTTTTATGTTGCTAAACTATTTTCTGATGGATAACATTTTAGCAGTCATCCTCATCACAAATATCTTCTCAGCGACATTTGCGATCATTATTACGACTCTCATAGGCCCCTTATTTTCGTGGAGGGTGATTATAGCCTTTGCAGCGCTATTGACGGCGATGGACATTATTCATGTTTTCATAACGGGTTATATGGTTGAAGCTGCTGGCAGGGCGATTAGACTCGGCTTACCCCTAATGTTCCTGCTTCCAAGGCTCCCTTCCATGAGGGGAGTTACGGTGCTCGGTTTAGGCGATGTATTCCTATCAGGTCTCTTCTCAATCCAAATGACATCCAAATATAGTCTTAGAGCAGGTCTTTTAACGGCAGCATCAATAAGCATGGTCTTCCTAGTCTTCGATGTAATAGTATCAAACTTCATACAAAATGCTGGAGCCTTCCCAGCAACTCTATTAGTTTTATTAGGCTGGTCTCTGGGAATGATCCCACATATTCTTAAGAGGAAAGAAAAGAAAGTTGCATAAAATACTGCTCTAAGCTATATTTTCCTCTATGAAGGCCTTTAGTCTTCTTAAGCCTTCCTTAATGGTTTCCTCGGAGGCGGCATAGGAGAATCTTATATGCTCGCCCTCACCTATATTCTTATGCCCGAAATGTATATCTGATAGAACAGCCACACCAAATTCATAAAGTAACCGCTTCCTGAAATCCTCCGAATCATTTGCGCCCACAATCTTACATGCCTCAGTAACGTTTGGCCAAACGTAGAAGGCTCCTTTCGGCCTAACACATTTAATGCCTTCAATAGAGTTTAATCCATTAACTATGAGATCCCTCCGCATCTTAAATCGCTCAATCATTCTCTTCGAGTCATCTTGAGGTCCTGTCAGGGCTGTTAAGGCAGCATACTGATTTGGATGCGGAGCACATGAGTCTGTATTCGTCACCCACCTAGTTAGATACTCAGCAAGCTTTGGGTTTGTTGCAAACCCTATTCTCCAGCCTGTCATAGCATAAGTCTTTGAGACACCATCAACGATAATTGTTCTCTCCTGCATTCCATCTATCGATGCTATACTGACAAACTCACCGTCATAAACCATTTGGGAGTAAACCTCATCCGAAAAGACCCATAGGTTCTCATGCTTCTTAACTATATCAGCTATCTGCTCAAGAGTATCTTTGTCTAAGACACCTCCAGTCGGGTTATGGGGCGAATTTAATATCAAAAGCCTTGTTCTTTCATTAATCAATTTCTCGAGGTACTCAACGTCTATGCTAAAGTTCCTGCTTTCAAGTATTGGTAGTGGAACTGGCACTGCGCCATAAGCCCTTATAAGAGATTCATATATCGGGAAACCTGGGTTTGGATATATAACTTCATGCCCGACTCCTGGGTCGGTAACAGTCAATATTGTGTATCCAATGAACGGTTTAGCTCCACATGCTACAACGACCCACTCTGGCTTAACGTCTATACCCCTAGTCCTAGAGAAAAATTCGGCGATAGCTTCTCTAAGCTCCGGTATTCCAGGCGATGGAGTATACCCGGTCTTCCCCATCTTTATAGCCTTTATCGCCCCCTCCTTTATATACTCTGGTGTATCAAAGTCTGGCTGCCCAATACAGAAGTTCATTATACTCTTACCTTTACGAGTTAGATCCTCAACTTCCTTTAGGACAATAAAGGCGGTTTCAGTTCCTAGATGCTTAGCCCTCTCCGAGACCTGCGGCATGCCGATCCCTCATCATCCTAATATTGTTCCCAAAATCCCAACATTAATACGATCTTCCTCATAAAACTTTCCCTTTCCCCATTTTTCAATTAAGTTTATCTAGCCTCATGCTTTGAAATCTTCTAATTAGGGGTCATTATGTTAAGATCGGAGTATAAGGCTGAAGGAGGCAAGCTTATAAAGGTTCAGCTTAGTAAAGAGGATAATCAAATAACCTTTATAAAGATTACTGGCGACTTCTTTATGCATCCAGAGGATCTTATTGAGGATCTTGAGAGATCCCTTATAGGTTGCACGATAGATGAAGAGACTATTATAGAGAGGATAAAACGATTTATAGAAGAGAGAGAAGTAGCCTTGTTGGGCGCGACCCCGGAAGATTTTGCTAAGTGTATAGTTCGGGCGGGTGGTGGCGGTGGTTGAGGTATGGAGACTACTCGATACTGGGCTTAGAGACGCATATTATAATATGGCATTAGATGAGGCTATAGCCATAGCTAGATCGAAGAAGCTTGTGCCGAATACAATACGCTTCTTTAGATGGGAGCCGTCAGCCGTCTCCATAGGGTATTTCCAAAGCATGGAGGAGGAGGTTGATATCGAGGCATGCAATAGGCTTGGCATAAACTATGTTAGGAGAAGAACTGGCGGTGGAGCTGTTTATCACGATAGGGATGGAGAATTAACATATAGCATCGTCGTGGATGAGGAGCACCCATTAATATCAAGGGATCTACAAAAGACATATGAAGTCCTATGCTCCGGGTTAGTTAGAGGTTTAAGGAGTTTAGGTGTTCCAGCAGAGTTCCGGCCTATAAATGATATAGTTGTCGAGGGAAAGAAGATCTCCGGAAACGCCCAGACAAGAAGTATGGGCGTCGTGCACCAGCATGGCACAATATTACGTGACGTAAACCCAAATCTCATGTTTACTGTGCTGAGGGTTCCGAGTGAGAAAATCAGAGACAAAATGATAAAATCTGTTGAAGAGAGAGTGACTTCTATAAATAAATACCTTAAAAGAGAAGTAAGCTTTGACGAGCTAAAAAGGGCTCTAATAAGAGGGTTTGAAGAAGCCTTTAACATTAGGCTAGCCCCAGGAGAAGTAACGGAATACGAGGAAAATCTCGCCATAAAGCTTAGAGACGAAAAATACTCTACACGAGAATGGAACTTTAGAAGATAATGGCCTAAAGTCTCTCCTGTTCTTAGAAGATTATCTTTCCTCCTCACTTTTTCTTCATCTCGTCAATGGCTTCAAGTATTTTTTTGACGATTATCTCTGGGGGGATCGTTAGATCCTCGCAGTAAATGTCCCTTAAAATCTTTTTCTCCCTATAGTAATTTATTAATGGCTCCGTGTTTACCCTATAGACTTTTAGGCGCTCTCTTATAACTTCGGGCTTATCATCCTCCCTCTGATATAATTCGCCACCACATACATCACATATCTCGTCAACTTTTGGTTTCAATGTGAGTCGATTATATATCGCCCCACAAATTTTACATATCAGCCTATTAGAAAGGCGCTGGATTATTAATTCGTCCGGGACGACGAGATTTATGACCAAATCAATCTTAAAATTCTCTTCAAGAAACTTTGCTTGACCAATTGTTCTTGGAAATCCGTCGAGAATGAAACCCCTCTCTGCGTCAGGTTTTTGAAGTCTCTTCACTAAAAGGCTAATAATTATATCATCTGGGACTAATTCACCCCTCTCAACATACTGCTTAGCAATTCTTCCAACCTCAGTTTGCATCCTTATTTCTTCACGAACAAGGTCGCCAGTAGATATATGCGGCACACCAAGTATACCTACAAGCCTAGAGGCATAAGTTCCCTTCCCAGAGCCAGGTGGACCAAAAATTATCATTCTCATACCTATCACCTACTTTTATAAACTATAAAGAGCAAATTAATGTAAAACCTTTTCATCAAATTGTTAATCAAATTTAATGAGGTCGAAAAGAATCGTCATAAATATATAAATATGGGATCAAAATATTTTAGTTAGGATGAAGATGGCTAGGAGAACTCAAAAAGACGCCCAACAAACGCGCAACGCCATTGTGGTTCTCCTCCGCAATACTACATGGAAGTGCGGCAAGATCGAGCGGCTCATAGTAGAGTACCTTCAAAATAGGTTGAGGAAATATGGGGTAGCGCACTCTTCGATAGGCGAAATGGCCCAATACTTTAATTTTAATGGAAAGCAGAAGAGCGAATTATTCGATGCTCTGAAGAGACTAGAGAAGAGATATATAGTGGAGATTAAAGGACTATAACTCCTATCTCTTTATTTTTTAACTTATGATCTTGTATAATGTAGTAGTATCTAGCATAAGGGGTATATAAGGTGTCATCTACAAGTACTGATTGTTGCAAGCATATGTTGAAAGTAGCTTCTTCTGAGGGCGTATCAATATATTGTCCAGAAAAGGGAAGGTTCTCATTCTTTAACAGCCCATACCCGGCGCATAAGGCTTATGCAGCCATCGACATATATCCATGCAGAGACTTTGGCTCAGTTGCACCATCACCGGTCTCTGGAGAAGTAAAAGAGATACGGAGGGTAGCATGCCCGGAAAAAAGCAGCTTTAAAAGCTCAGCATATGATTACGTCATCCTCCTACAAAGTTTAGAAAATCCAGGAAGGTGGATCAAAATATTACATTTAGAACCGCTCATAAAAGTGGGAGATATCGTTAATGTTGGGGATAATTTAGGAACCCTTTTAAGATCCGGGTTCTTTGATTATTGGACTGATCCGCATATTCACGTTGAGATAAGAGAACCCTCTGACCCGATACGCGCCAGGGGAGGATTCAGAATTAAAAGGGAGATTTTTAGCTCTCTTGACGCTGATGAGTTAGAGGAGCTACATGGTGTAATCGTTGAATCAAAATCAGAATACGCATTAATGCTTCTGGATATAGAGTTAAAATATGGAATTCCTGTCAAAATTGGTGAAGAAACTGGATTTATTGATGGTGGTATTCCACATTATGGCTTTTTTGGAGTTCATATATTTTCTGCTGAGGCTCTTAGTAGCAGTCTAGTTAAGTTCTGTAATGCGGATATTGGCGTCATAGAGCATATTTATTCAGATGCGTGTATCGCCCGATGCACCAACAAAGTTTTTAGAGTGAAAGGTTCACCTGTAAAACTCTCATTATATCTCTATTTATCAAAGCCTCTAGTGAAAATCATCCCAAACGATGCTAAATTAAGACTGGAGAAATTTGAGGAGGTTTCAGTAGTAGCCTCTGATTGATTAAGAAAATGGCTTTAACACAACACTATTAACCAAAAGATATTTTGCCTAGAAAATATCTTATTAAGTGAGGGAAAAGCATGCCCTACTGCCCTGAATGTGGGGGCGAAATGCTTTACATGAGCCGAGTAAAGCAATATGTATGCAAGGATTGCGGTCTCTCATTAACTTTACAAGAAATTATTGAAATTAGGGAGAAATCGAGGGGTAGCCAAGAGAGCGATGAGGACGAGAAAAGAAAAATTAGAAAAGAATACCTAGCCTGGTGGCTTTCAAAAAAGCGGTAAACCATTGTTCATGATAAGAGTAAATAACATCGAAAAGATTAGTGAATGATGTTCATCCTAAATGGTAGTATTGCCTATTTCTGGAGCCTTTGGATACGAGCCTAAAATTTTAACGAAGAGTGCGTTAGCCTTTAATCCTTCAAGGGCTTCAGCGCATTTAGCTTCGGTTCTATGTCCCTCAAAATCTAGATAGAAGTTGTATTCCCAAGGCTTCTGTCTAGTCGGTCTCGACTCTATTTTAGTCAGATTTATCCCACGCGATGCAAACTCTCCCAGCGCCCTATATAACGCTCCTGGAACATGCCTTGTTGAGAATATTATCGATGTTTTATCGTTTCCTGTCGGCGGCGCGTCGAATGTTGAAAGGATAAAGAATCTAGTATAATTATTCGGGTTGTCCGCTATATCCCTAGCTAAAATCTTCATGTTATAGATTTCTGCACATCTCTCACTTGCTATTGCAGCGGCATCGAGCATCCCACGTTCCTTAATCAACTTAACGCTCCCAGCAGTATCATAAGTGGAGATTAACTCACATCCAAGTCTCTCAAGAAAATTTCTACATTGCCCAAGGGCCTGTGGATGCGAAAAAATAACCTTGATTGAACCAAAATCTACGCCTGGATTAGCTATTAGGCAATGAACTATTTTCAGTATCACTTCACCGCAAACTTTAACGTCATGCTCAAGGAATAGGTCATAAACCTGCGTTACACTTCCTTCAAGGGAATTTTCTACTGGGACAACTCCAAACTCCGTTTCACCACTCTCAACACGCCTGAATACGTCTATAAAGCGCTTACATGGGACTGGCTGAACATCTTGCCCAAAAAATTCATAGATGGCGCTTTCGCTGTAAGCTCCTATCTCCCCCTGAAAGGCAACTTTAACTGGTCTTTTAAGATTCTTAACCCAGCTGACGTGCATACTTAATATTTCGCCTCAGCTGAACGGCAAACTAAGATAAAGTATTCATGGAATTAATAAGTATTTTTAGTTAATGCCGAAAAACGCGGCCATAAAGCTTATGGGCAAAAAGGTTAAATAGTTACGCCTGTTAGTATAGGCGTAAAAGTTTACGGGTAGGTTGTCTTGGCCTATAAATATATGAGTGAAGCTTGGAGAAAGTCTCACGAATCTTATGTAGCCGAAATTATGCGTCAGAGAGTTATCGAGTGGCGTAAGGAGCCATCTATAGTTAGGATCGATAAACCAACTCGAATCGATAGAGCTAGAAGACTCGGTTACAAGGATAAGCCCGGCTTCATTGTTGTGCGCGTTAGAGTTAGGAAAAGTGGCTTCAGGAAGGAGAGACCGAATTCTGGTAGAAGGCCTAAAAGCATGGGGGTGACTAAATATAAGCTGGCTAAAAGTATGAGACTCATAGCCGAGGAAAGGGCTGCTAGGAAATTCCCAAACCTTGAGGTTTTAAATTCCTATTGGGTTTGGGAAGACGGGCGCCATAAATGGTTTGAAGTGATAATGGTTGATAGAACCCTACGCCCAGAGGTTCAGCTCGGGAAGGGTAGGGGTAGAGTTTTTAGAGGATTAACGATGGCGGGAAGAAAAGTTCGCGGCCTGCTCGCTAAATAAGTGGCTGGCCGATAAATTTTATGGGAGAAATACTGCTGCGGCTATAACTGTTGTCCAGAGACCGTCCTTATGCCCCTCGGCTGATTGACATATATGTGTCGTCTTAAAGATCTTGCCGCTGGCTTTATATACCTTCTTTCGCTCATCCCATGCCTTCTCTGGATCAAATTCTATTCCAAGACTCGTGGCAAGCATTGTTGCCGCAAGGTCTTCAGCATACTCACCAGCCTTCTTTGCAGTCTCTCCGAAGGAGTGGTGCTCAGATAAATAACCATATCCATTATCATCTTTTGGTATGGCTAATCCGACAGCCGCTGCGATTAAGCGGTTTGGCTCATTAGTCTCGTTCTTCGCCATGACCACATAGGTTACTTGACCCGGCTTTAACAATTTGAGCCCCTCTTCTCTCGAAATTATCTTGCAGCCCGGTGGGAAAATACTTGATATGCAAACCAAGTTGCACTTCTCTATCCCAGCGTCTCTCAATGCTAGCTCATATGATATTAATCTATCCTTGTGTATCCCCACACCCTTCGTAAAGAACATTTTTGTAGGGATTATGCTCATCTCCATAACAGTAAAAATTTAAGAAAAACTTTTAAGTTTTTTCTCGTTAAAAATGCCTAGGTAAAAATGCCGCAATATGATAAAAAGCGGTAAAATGGTTTCCGTGGGAAACTTAAGACGAGTAAAGCGTTATAGAAGCCGATGGAAAACTCGAAAAACTTAAAGGTTAAAAGATCGTTGTAAGAAAACGGTATATAGTAGAGTGGCTGGTGGATGAAGAGTAGAATTGCATATGTAAATTTAAGTTTTTTTGCCCATGCGACGGAAGACCAAGAAAAAGTTCTTGCGGCCGCTAGAAATCTATTTCCTTCAGGCTACGCAGATAAAGTGACGTTTAGTAGAAGCAAGCTTAATGGTGAATATAATAATCCTATAATCTTTTTTAAGGCTCAGGTAAGGGAGCCTGAGATAATTAGATCACTGTTACTTAATATATCATCGAATCTCCCATTAACCGATAAAGAAAACTTAACCAGACATTTGAATCTGCACTTAGATGGAGGCAACCTTTACCTCAGATTTGATAAGCAAGAAGCCTACAGAGGAAGATTTAAGATTTGTATGGCTGATCCAATAAGGATACATATAAGATTTAAGACGTCGGATCCTAAAGAAATTAGAGAAACTTGCCGAGAAATAGGGCTCTTATATGAAGAGGGTATACGCTGATCTACATTTACGCCCACCTTCAGGTCGAATAGAAGATATAAAGTTTTTGATAGAGAGGGCATCTAGCCTTGGTTATAGTATTGTTGGATTAACCTTTCCGCCAGACATAGATAGGGAAACGATTAAGGCCTTGCAGAGAGAGTTTTCAAATATAGATTTGGTCACCAGAATAGATTTATCGCCGAAAAATGCGGGGGAATTATTAAAGCTCTTGAGTAAAGTTAGATGGAAGTTTGAGATAGTAGCCGTAGAATGTGCGACGAGAGAAGTTGCTTTACAGGCCGCTAAGGATCGGAGAGTCGACTTAATATTTTTTGCGCTGGAAGACCCGAAAAAACATTTTTTCGGGATCTCTGAGGCTAAGCTTGCCTCTGAAAAAAACGCAGCCTTAGAAGTTAACATGTCGCCAATACTTTATTTAACCAGCCCCTCTAGAATTAACCTTCTTAGAGTTTTACGGAGAGAGGCATTGATAGCTAAGAAATATAATGTGCCGATAGTTATCTCAAGCGGGGCAAGTAATCCATACATGCTTAGGAGACCGGAGGATTATGCTTTTCTAGCTTTTCTCATAGATCTAGATTTTCACAGCGCTAGGCAGGCGCTCTCAGAGAACCCGAGAACTATAGTTGAGCGGAATAGAAAGAAGTTAAGTGAAAATTACGTATGTTCAGGGGTTTATATTGTGAGGAGGGGGGAGGACTGCTAACTAAAGCTAGACGACGCTATATACTGGCTAAAATTGATGCCAAGAAGATCCCGCGTAAAAAGGATTTTGAAAACACTTTATGGCATAGCCTCACCAATTTGTTTGGTGAGTATTGCGCAAGCCAAGCAGACTTATCTTTAATTGAGTATAACGAGGAGATGGGCTACGCCATAGTCCGCTGCTCCCATACGGTACTCCCGAATGTTCGGGCGGCGATTGCAGCGATAACAAAAATTAGTAATGAGGAGGTGGCAGTCCATACGCTTTTAGTTTCGGGAACGCTGAAGACGCTGAAGAGAAAGATGACCTGTATTCTTGGGGGAGAAAAGAAATAAATTTGACCCATCTACTTACGCATTATTTAGAATAAAAATTTAGTGAGATGCGGTTATGGAGAAGGAGCAGCTGATCGATAAGGAGATCGCCATGGATTTCATGTTACTTTACGCTCTTGCCAAAATAGGCGCATATCATGAGCCAATAAGAATCTCAACAGTCTCGTTTGCTAAAAAAATCGGGTTATCTCAGCAGAGCGCATCAAGGCACTTAATAAGCCTAGAGAAAAGGGGGCTCATATATCGGTCTATAGGTAAAGAGGGGAGCTTAATCAGAATTTCTAAGGCTGGAGAAGACCTCCTTAGGGAGATATATCTTAACTTAAATATGATCTTTGAGAGAAAGCCGCATTCTATACTGATCGAGGGGGAAGTTTTCAGCGGGCTTGGTGAAGGAGCCTATTATGTATCCCAAGAAGGATATAGAAGACAGTTCATAGAGAAGCTGGGTTTTGATCCATATCCCGGAACACTAAATTTAAGGATAATTGATGGAAAGGGCATTATGCAAAGAGCCTCCTTAGATGCTTATCCGGGAATAGAGATTAAGGGCTTTAGAAATAAGAGCAGAACTTATGGGATGGTTAAATGCTTTTTTGCTATGATTAATGGACGCGAAAGGGGAGCTGTTGTTCTCGCCTCAAGGAGCCATTATGGAAAAGATACATTGGAGATAATATCCCCAGTATATCTTCGGGAGAAACTGGGACTAAAAGATGGAGATAGAATTAAGGTGGAAATTTTCATTCAATAGAGAATAGTAGGCTAAAAACTTATTTTTTCGCCAGTTGTATAAGGCGCTTTCCTTTTGTTAGGGATGATACAAGGATTAGGCCAGTAATCTCCATCCGCATTATAGTCTTATTTAACTCATTGAAGCTTATATCCTTGTATCCATAAGTGTTTCTTAACATCTCAAGAAGCTCCACGTCTGTTAGGGAGTTCTTCTTTTCAAGTATTTCAAGTATCGTTATGTGGAGAGGCTGAGGTCTCCATACTTTCGTCGCCATCTTCCACTAGCACGCCCACGCCTTAAGTTATTAATGGCGATACTGTCTTCTGTATCTTCTTAAACTGCTGGCTCCAGTTCTTATACCAGTTCTCCATGTCTGGCGTTATACTTGGGCTAACTTTCTTCATAGCCTCTTGGAAGTTCATCATTGTTACTTCCTTCGCATTTATGTCGCGCCTTAAAGCTATCAGCGCTGCCTCACGGCACAAGGCCTCCAGATCAGCTCCGGAATATCCTTTTGTCATGCTAGCCAGCAATTTTAAATCTACATCTTTACCTAGGGGCATGTTCTTTGTATGTATCTTTAGGATCGATAATCTAGCTTCTTCATCGGGTGGTGGCACATATATTAATCGATCAAATCTACCAGGCCTCAATATTGCTGGATCAATTAAGTCCGGTCTATTCGTTGCAGCGATAACGACGACGTCCTCAAGAGTCTGTATTCCATCCATTTCTGTAAGCAGCTGACTTATAACCCTCTCCGTCACCCCGCTATCTCCATATCCTAGGCCCCTTCTTGGAACAAGTGAATCGATCTCGTCAAAGAATATGATTGCTGGCGCCGACATCCTAGCTTTTCTAAAAACTTCTCTTATAGCTTTCTCAGATTCCCCGACCCATTTTGACATTATTTCAGGCCCCTTTATACCTATGAAGTTAGCCTCACTCTCAGTTGCAACGGCTTTAGCCAGAAGTGTCTTACCGCAGCCCGGCGGCCCATAGAGCAGTATTCCCTTAGGCGGTTTAATGCCCATTCTCTTGAACACCTCTGGTCTCTTTATTGGCCACTCAACAGCCTCCCTCAACTCTTGCTTAACATCCTCAAGCCCGCCAATCTCATCCCAGTGGACGGTTGGAACCTCTATCGCAACCTCCCTAAGCGCTGTAGGCGTTATCTCCTTAAAAGCGTTTAAGAAGTCTTCCATCTTAACCTCCATTTTCTCAAGAACCTCTGTTGGGATTCTCTCTTGCTCTAGATCTATCTCTGGAAGGTATCTTCGCAGGGCTTTCATCGCAGCCTCCCTACACAGGGCTGCCAGATCAGCTCCAGTGAATCCATGAGTCATCTCAGCAAGCTTCCTCAAATCAACATCCTCGGCTAACGGCATACCCCTCGTGTGGATAAGAAGTATTTCATACCTACCCTGTTTATCAGGAATACCTATCTCTATCTCTCTGTCGAATCTTCCGGGCCTCCTTAGGGCTGTGTCTAGGGCGTTAGGCCTATTCGTCGCGCCTATAACTATCACATTGCCCCTCTCTGAGAGCCCATCCATTAGTGCGAGGAGCTGAGCTACGACTCTACGCTCAACCTCACCAGTAACCTCCTCCCTCTTAGGCGCTATAGCATCAATCTCATCAATAAATATAATACTCGGAGCGTTCTGCTGTGCCTGCTGGAATATCTCACGGAGCCTAGCCTCCGACTCGCCATAAAACTTACTCATTATCTCAGGACCATTTATCGATATGAAGTATGCGTCTGACTCATTTGCGACAGCCTTTGCTAAAAGTGTTTTTCCGCATCCAGGCGGGCCATGAAGCAATACGCCTTTAGGCGGATCTATACCGAGTCTCTGGAATATTTCAGGATGCCTGAGCGGTAGCTCAACCATCTCTCTTATCCGCTGGATCTGCTCCTTTAATCCACCAATATCCTCATAGGTAACCCTTGCCACACCCTTAACTTCTGGAACTGGCTCTGGGAGAATCTGTAGGTTTGTATCATAAGTTAATCTGACGACTCCATGGGGCCTAGTCTTTGTGACGATAAATTGGACTGGGTGGCCTAACATCATTACGAGCGTCGTGTCACCTTCAACGAACGTCCTCTCAAGAAGCCTATTTTTAACAAAGTTTATGAAGTCTTCATCAACATTCAGCCGCATATCTACTGGCGCGAGGGTAATGCTGACGGCGTCCACAACCTCAGTTTTCCGGACAGTAACATACTCATTTATTGATACACCAGCATTCTTTCGGGTTATCCCATCTATCCTTATAATTCCCTTGCCCTGATCCTCAGCGTAAGCGGGCCAAGCTATTGCGGATGTCCTCCTTTTTCCAATTATTTCAATCACATCGCCCGCTGAAACCCCTATCTTCTCCATAGTTTTCTGATCTATTCTAGCAATACCTCTATACACATCTCTTTGTTTAGCATCTCCCACCCTGAGCTGCACTTCATTAGCCATTGATGATCTTCCTCTCCAAAACAATTATCATTCTTAGTTAAATAGTTTCTCGGATATAAGTATTAGCGCGTAAACTCCTCTATATCCTTCTTACCATGACAGTTTGTATATCGCTTACATCACTTATCTCTTGAATTCTCTTCTCAACCTCATCCAACCCACCAGATAGATCTTCCGGCAATACTACATGCGCTATTAGGGCTACCAAGCCAAACGCTATCGGTTCCTCCTCAAACTTATAAATAGAGGCATAACTAGGCAGCGCGCTCCTAATCTTCTCCTTTAAGGCATCCAAGTTGACATCTATGTCCGCAGGAAATATTTTTAGAGAGACTACAACCCTAGCCAATCTTAAACCTCCCTGTAATGCTCACTAAATACTACCTCGAAATATTTTAAAGTTGCGCTATAAATCAAAATAATCTTATGGTGTCGTTTACCTACATTATGGGGCACTTTGCATGAACGTAGAGGATGCGGAGATCGCCGTTATTGGCGCAGGTCCCTCCGGGTTAATTGCGGCCCATGAGGCTTCACGGAGGGGGGTAAAGGTAATAGTTCTAGAGGAGCATGGGGAGATAGGACTACCATGCCACTGCGCTGGCCTTTTGAGCATTAGCGGACTTAAGAGGATAGGGGTGCCATGCAGCGGAATATATGTGCTTAATATGATTAGAGGGGTACGCTTCTTCTCACCATCAAATATTTCGCTCTCAGTCGAGTGGAAAGAGCCGATCGCATGCGTCGTCGACCGCCATATCTTCGACCTATTTTTAGCTGAGAAAGCCTGTAAGAGTGGTTCACTTATAAAATTGGGGTTAAGGGTGGATTGGGTTAAGAGGGATGGGGATAAATGGCTTTTAGGTACTGGTGGCAGAGGTAGGGTGAGGGCAAGACTATTAATAGACGCTGAGGGGGCGGCGCCAAAGATACCACGCATGCTCGGAATAAGAACTCATGATACTAAAAAACTCCTAAAAGGGGTTCAGATAGACCTTCGCGCTCCCGACTTAAACCCAGATCACGTTGAAGTATACTTGGGAAGAAAAATCGCTCCGGGTTTTTTCGCGTGGGTGATACCGCTGAATGAAGAAGTCGCGAGGGTTGGGCTTGCATGCAACGCCTCCGACGTAGGAGGGAGGCTGCTTAAATTCATAAAGAGGCGGTTTAGCATATCTCCACAAGACCGCTCGAGATTTCTTAGATATTATGCGGGTTTAATTGTTGCATGCGGCCCAATTAATCGGTCTTATGGGGACGCTTTATTGATAGTTGGTGATTCAGCTGGGCATACTAAGCCAATAAGTGGGGGCGGCGTCATATTTGGCGGAATCGGCGCAAAGATAGCTGGAAAAGTTGCCTCAAAGGCTATTATAAGCGGTAAAATCGGGGGAGATTTTCTCAAAACATATGAGAGAGGGTGGAGATCAATTGTGGGAAAGGAGATTAAGATGGCACTTTTAATCAGAAAAATCCTTAATAATCTTTCCGATAAAGACTTGGATAAGATTTTTTCAATAGCCATAAAGGAGGGGGTTGGCGAGGATATTATTGCGGAGGAAACGGATATAGATTATCAAGCAACAGCGCTAATAAAAGCCCTAAAATGGAAGACCTTGATTTTTTTGCCAGCAATCTTTAGAGCGCTCTTCGCCAGCATAATTGGATTGGAAAAACAATATAAAATATATAAATGAGTAAACCCCCATTATGGATTAACAATTTGGGGTGTAAAACAATTGAGTAGAAAACCCTCAATGCCCGTATGCACATCATGCAATAGAATAATACCGCCTGGAACAAATGCTGTCTCATTTCCCTGCCCGAATTGTGGCGGTATAATAATATGGCGTTGCTCAAAGTGCCGGCAGTTTAGACGGCAATACAAATGTCCAAAATGCGGCTTTGTAGGTCCTTAGGGACGTTTATAGGACCTATTTGCGTTTTCTGAAGAGCATGGTATCTTGATAGGTGCATACGTATTCAAATCCGGCTTCTATAAGCTTCCTTGCCTCTTCAACACTTTTGGCAACAGCTGAGCTGTATTCGTCGCTTTCAAAGCTTATGAGCTGAGTGTAGATCATTGTTGTTTTAATGTCTCTGTGTCCAAGCATTTCCATGACGTGGAGGATGTCCTTTGTGCGGTGGTACTCCATTGTTGCCTTCCAATGCCTGAAGGTGTGGAAGGTTATTCTCTTAAGTCTCGGGTTCTGAAGCTTAATAGCCATTCTGTTCCTGTATTTTGCATAAATTCTTTGAAAGTTCCTTGGATTCTGCCCTCCGAAAACTCTTTCACTTTTTCTGGGTAAGGCGTTAAGCATGGCTGTTAATGTTGGACTTATTTTAAACATCCTTGGTTTTCCATATTTTTCAGGCTTATTCAGGGTTATTGTTGAATTCTGGAAGTCTATATCTGTCCATTCTAACTGCAGCGCTTCACCAATCCTCATGCCTGTCTCTTTTAGAAGTTGAAGTAGCGTGGCCATCTTCTTATTCGCGCCACTTATTAGCTGGTTAAGCTCCGACTCTAATGGGATGAATGGGAGCTTTCGCATCCGCTTATATTTTGGAGGTTCCCATTTACCGCCAATGACTTCGAGGAATTTGCTGTAAGCTGCTACGGCTAACGCCTTGGTGTTTTCGCTCCAAGGCTGTTTGGCAATTATTTCTCTAACTGATTCTGGATTTAACAGGTCGGCTCCACGCTTTAACAGTTGGGAAAGATATTGATGATATGTCTCTATGGATCTTGGTTTTAGCCCTTGTTTTTGTAGTTCCCAAAGGAAGCTAACGATTTTCCCTTTGATTTCAGCCTCACTAGGTTTCGCCGTGGCTCCCGCAGCCCGTCCTTCAGCATAGACTTTCTCCTCCATTGGGACCAGCACGGTCCCAGCCGAGTTTTTCGCCCCGTTTTTTGAGGCGCATACTCGGCGCTCCCTATTATAGTCAGGAAAAGTATATAAATTTTTCCCTATAATAGTCTTTCCTGATAAGCTATGAGAAGTTATATCTTCACGGAGCTTGAGAGACAGATCCTTAATAGCTGGCTCAACGGGGAGCTTACGCTCAAAGATATACGGCTGCAGAAGGTTCTCTCCAGGGTCAGGCTTTTCAAGACTCTGGCTGAAGACGTTGAACTTTACCTTAAGGTCCGCAGTAGAATCGCTGAATCTAAAACCACATGAACGGCATAGCCAGCGTTGAACTGCTCTTCCATCGCTAAGGTATCTTAATCCATCCCTCCATACTTTAGATGAGCCGCATTCTGGGCATTTAGGGGGCTGGCTGCTGGGCTGCGGGAGCCCATTGTCTGAAGCCTTTGAAGGCTTGGGGTTGCAGCCAGCCTCTCCCCTAGATGTGCCGGCTTCACCACTCTGCTTTCCCATTGTGGTATTCTCCGTCTAGAAGCTTTATGCCGGCCTTTTCCAACGCGTCTGCTATCTGCTCCTCAGCTTTACGTTTAGCCTCCTCATACTTTTCGCACTCGTCTTCATGGAAGATGGCTAAATCGTAATAGAAGGTGTGATCGTAGCGAATTATAACGCCCTCAGCTTTATCTAATGCTGTTAGGCGCAGCTTACATTCCTCGAACAATCCTAGCCTACGACTCCATTCACTAAGCCTAGCCTCACCTATGCCTCGCCTCTTCAGCTCAGCTATAAAGGCCTCTAGGCTCGTGAGCTGAAGGTATGCTAGAGGTTTAGGATCCATTCTTCTCCGCTCCTCCTTATTGCCTTGAGCTGCTCCAAGCGCTCCAATCGGCGATAGATAGTTGCCCTGCTGTAAAGCGGAGCTAAAGAATCCAAGAGGCGGCTGGTTGTAGCAGGCAGCTCCAGCATGATTCTGAATGAAGGTTCATCTCCGCTGTAGGGCGAAAGCCAAAAGATGAAGAGGGCTTTTAAGAGGCGTATGTCCTTTTCAGAGACCTCTTCTCTGCCATCCTTTAAGGCTGAGCTTTTAGCCAACGCTATAACATGTTTATGGCTTCTAAATCCCGTCTCGTCGCGGTTTACGGCTGCAAGGATCCTTCCAAGCCTTTTAAGCTCTTCTTTTAGTTTGTCTGGCAAAGCTACCTCTACAGTTTCGGTTGGAAGCTTCAATTCAACGGGCTTAAATGCTTGTATGCCTTCGTAGATTAGTCCCTCTCCTCTCAGCTTATCTTCAGGTGCAAGCGTGTAGGATACTGGCAACGCTCTGCTTAGAAAACCCATACGTATCCATTGTTTACGCCTAGCCCGCCACTCCTCTGTTGTAAGCGCAGCTATCACTCCGGCCTTGACAGGTTTTGGGCTATGGAACCTTATGAAAAATGTTTCAATGTTTTGGATTCCTTCCTCTATTAGCGCGTTCAGCGTCATCAATATTTCCCTTACAACCTGTTTCCCCCTCGCTAATAGCCTAACGAAATCCGAAATTAGAACATGTTTTATCAGCCCAGCTTGGATCTGCGATAGAAGCGTGTAAAGCCCATAGCTTGTGAAGTCATTGTAGAAGGCGACGCCTTTGTTGGTGCCATATGCCTTTAACAACTCCGTTTTTCCACTCCCTATGGGCGCGATTATCAGTAGGCTGAGGGTGTCAATGCCCTTGACGTATGGGCTGTAAAGCGCGGCCTCAATGCAGTGCTTGACGGGTAAAAGTCCGGGCGGAACGCTTGTCTCAGTCTCAGAAAGTGGGGTATTTCCTATATACTCCCCCCTCTGAGACAGAAGCTTAGCAAGGCCTCTAAGCTTCTCTAGGTAAGCCTCAGCGTACAATTAAAACACCTAGCCCTGAAAGAACCATCTGGTCGGCTTCGTCGGAATTTTGTAGGCTTTTCCCTGCTGGGCAAGCAAGTCCCAAGCTTTCTCTATGAGGCCTGTTTCCGCTTTAACTCCGGCCTTCACCGTTTCCTCAACGGTGTAGGCTTTGCCAGCCTCTAATACGCTCATAATCTTCTCAGCACACGTCTGAATAGGGTCCGGCCCTTCAATTTTAAGGCGCAGATTCCTGCTCCTTGGTTTCCACGAAACAAACTCAACCGTTTTTCCAATCCATTCTGAAGTCCTGTTTCCAAGCGTGGATAGAAAAGCTCCGAGTTTTGAGCGCTCTCCAACCTTTTCACGCTTCCAGAGCATTGTGGCATGGAGGGACCCGTCGTTGACATCCTTAAGTGTGACGCGCCATCCTTCTAAGCCTTGAATTGGCGTCTTTACATGTTCGACTTTTTCTATGCGGTATGTGTGGCCTTCTTCTGGCTCTGGCATCCGTCTTATTATCTCAACATCTATTTCATCCATCAGGTTATTCCTCCTTTAAGCTGGCTTTGTTGTGGGCTTTCGCGGAGAGCACGTTGAGCTCCTCAAGCATGCGGAGGACGCTGTAGCGTATAAACTCGCTTCTACTCATCCCTAGCCTCATTCGAACCCTTTCTACTTCCTCATCCACTTTTCTGTTGAGCACGACTGTTCTGCGTATAAAGGATTTATTAACTTCCTGTGACATATTTCATCCCCAATAAAATAAAGGCCCCATATGGGGGGCCGTGTAGTGGGTGAGCAGGTTTACCTTGCGACGGATCTGGATTTCCTAACGACAACCCGCAATCTTTCTTATGGAATGCCGAATGTGAGGTACCTCAAAGAAAAGAGTAAGCGTGGGATATTTTCATTTGAAGTAATAGATGATCCAGCTTTTATTGGGGTACTTATCCAGGTAACGTCTAAGGGTAGAGTGAACATTTACCTTCCGGAAGGGGCCCCAAAGGAAGAGGTTGTGGAGAAGACGTTAAAGCTCCTTGAGGAGGCAAACCAGGCTCCAATAAAAGTCTTGGGGAGAAAGGAGGGTCCTACAATGAAACTCTCAGAACGGGAAAAGATGCTTGAAGATGGCATCAAAAAATTTTTAGAATTAGTATTTCATATGTGGGCTTTGCTAGTAATTGAGGGGTATGATGAAATGATATCAACGCCGGAGTTTTTCTGCGAGGAAGTTCTTAAAATTTGCGCGCTCAGCCTTGGCGAAGATCCTCAAAATGAGGAATTCAGACGGATATTCTTTAAAGTTCTTAAAGAATGTCTAAGTAGACTTAAAGAGATTTTGGGACAAGAACTTTATGATAAACTCTGTGAAAAACTTGAAAAAATGCTGATGAAGAAGATTTACGATTTAGAAAAACATAGTAAGGTCTAAGCCCGCTATTATGAAAGCCATCAAGAAGTTTTAAACTTTAGAATGCCTCTTAAGATTAGCTCTATTTTCTGCCATAATTGCTCTGCTCATCCCCTCAAAGCTTCTTGTTCCTAGGACGAGCCTTATGTACATGTCCATAATGAACATGTCGGCGTATATTCTTCCAAGCTCCGTTTTGATGAGGTCTTCGAGCTTGTGGGATTCGGGGTGAACGTCTAAGGCTACATGCAACTTCACGGCGAAGTAGGCGCTTACATCATTAAGCATACTCATGGCCGTGAGCGCGAAGGCCTCGTCATGATATAATGCCCTATGCTTAACCCCAAGGTGGATCCGAGGCTCATCCATAAACTCATTTAGCTCCCTCCCCATAATGTAGAATAGCTTGCCGAATACTAGCTTACATG
>Ga0209394_1000303_pt1 | contig 42836 bp, 38 predicted proteins | sample JNZ201metaG_FD_184122 | JGI IMG/M metagenome (GOLD analysis project Ga0209394, IMG submission 184122) | Hot spring microbial communities from Jinze hot spring, China to study Microbial Dark Matter (Phase II) - JNZ 20120812A (SPAdes) (version 3) ...
CATCCTATCCATGGTTTCTCATCAGATTCCTCAACTATAATGATTATGTTTGCGTCAGAAAATGTCTACGCCAGCAGTTTCAAAATAGATGGACTTAAATAGACATAAGTCATATGTCTTCTTGATAGCGAAGCTTTACCTCTCAAAGAGACTAAGAGACTCCTAGGCGTTTGGGAAACTTTTAAGCTTTAATGAGCTATTTTATCAATGTTGGCGGTGGTTTGTTGACTAACTTAAATAAGGCTAAGATTAGGCGTAAGACTTTCGTTGCTAGAGAGGATTTGCTTGATAGTTTAGCTAAAATTGCGGAGCAGAAAGGTTATAGCCTTTACGCTTTTGTCAATGAAGTTTTTGAGCTGGTTTTGAAGGCTGAGGAAATGGGGCTTGATTTACGCCGAATTTTTGATGAGCGTGGGGTTTTAGAGAATGCTAAACGCGCTGGCTTCATTTTAGGCTTGGAAAGCCTCTGGTACAACCTTTCAGACTTAGCCTATGAGAGGGCTAGAAGCCGAGCCCTAAAGGATTGGTTTGAAGCAGGCGTATGGTTTGCTAGGCGCTATACTACCACGGGCAGCCTCATGGACCCCATAGAGGCTTTATGGCGCGACTTAAAAGTTTTCATGTGGAATATCTCCCACTTCGACATAGATCAAAGCGATGTGGAAATTTCCATAAGGGTTTTAAGCCCAAGGTTTAGCGAAGGATATACCTCCCTATTGGCATCCTTCTTAGAGGGGATGTTAAGCGGCTTGGGCTTTAAAACCGTGGAGCGTGAAGTCTTTAGGGGTAACATCCGGCTTAGAGGCTTGAAGGCTGAGAAGGTGAAAAGCTAATGGCTAATAAAAGTAAGGAGTCTAAGGGTAAGCGGCTTGTTTACGTGTCTGAGGAGCTTATCAATGATGTTTTAGGCATAGCGAGGAAGAGGGGTGAAACCGTAAGCAAGTTTGTAGAAGATGCCGTGCAATTGGCGATACAAATACATAATATCGGTTTATCCTTGGATAAAGCCGCAGGAGTCTTGGAAGTAATGCAGGCACAAAGGGCTTTAGGCGGAGTTTTCGTGCCCCAAGGGGTATTAGACTTCATGATTGAAAGCATCTATAAGAGCGGTCGGGAGGAACTGCTGAAACAGTGGTATGAAAGCGGAAGGCTACATGGCCGCTATTTAAGAGAGCGGTTCACTGAACCCTTGGAGACTCTAAAATGCTTCCTTGAGGCTACACGTTGGGATCTAAATGAAGTAGATGCCCTTAAAGAAGGCGAAGTTGTGAGGTTTAGGTGCGTTTCTGTGGCCCTATCCATGGAGGCTACAGAGATGCTCTTTAACTTCCTAAAGGGTGTCCTAGAGGGTTTGGGTTATAAAATTCAGGGCACGGAATGCCTTAAGGGTATGATTATAATAACGTTTAAACTCTGAAATTAGGATGCTTTCATGCAGATAGCTTAGTGCTGTTACTAAAGTTCTTCAAACCCTAAGATTTGAGGGCTGCGCTTCGTGGAGGTGATCAAAACTCATAGGTTCAGGAGATGGTAGGCTATATAAGCCACTAGTGTTTTCATTGATAAGCAGCTAAACTTGCCAAAGACGCTTCAAGCAAGCTTTCATCAAAATGTTTTGGAATATTATGTTTGTATATGCTGCTATGTTAAAATTGTACACAGTTTCTACTTTACATTAGAAATTGTTTACATCAAGTATAAATATTAAGCGTGGGAAATGTTAAGCATCGAGAAATAAGGAAAGTGAGGAACATGAAAACTGAAAGAAATTTCCTGCCAATTCTAGTTGCAGCGATTTTAATGCTCTCAATGGTTTTAGCCACATTGCCTATGGCAAAAGCGCAAACTATGAGTATAGCCATAGACCCATCATACGGCCCGGTTGGCACCAAGGTCACCGTAACTGGGACGATTCAAACGTATAATGGTGGTTATAAAATTCTCTTTGACAGGGATGCAGATGGCGCTGCTGAGGAAGAGGAAGTGTTAGCTGAGGGCACTGCAGTAGGATATAGCGTTAGCAAAGTTGTAACTATACCTGACACTTACGCTGGAGCTCGCCTCCTCGTGCTGAAGGATGTGGGAACTGGTGCTACGGCGTCTGCGCTTTTCACCGTGGAGATGGCTTTCTCACTAGAGATTGTGGGATCTTCTGTTAACTATGAGGGTGGCCCCTTCGCTCTTAAAGCAACAGTGACAGGAGGAAGTAAGCTCTGGACAGACGACGATGCCGATACGACTCGAGACGTTCGTTTCAGGTTCAGGGTCAGAGATCCTACAGGAACTGAGATCGCGGCACTGACACAAGAGGTGATAGTAAATGAAAAATCGCCGCCATCATACGGCAAGTTCGTTCACGAATTAATTTACGGCCCCAACGAAGATTATCTTGTCAAATGGGGTGATTACACAGTACTTCTGGATGTAGACAAAGACGACGACGGAAATTTTGAGACCGGGGAACTGAACTTGAAGTCCGTCTCCTTCACTGTTCGCCTAACAGATAAACCAGAGTACGGGAGAACCGAGGATACCCGGATGAAGGCGTATGTTTCTGAAGCAGGTGACTACTACTACAAGGTGTATGATCCTACAGGCGCTGAAGTTGCCTCAATAGGCCCAATAACCATGACTGGTGCTGGTTTCTTGAATGAAGAAACCTGGGCCTCAGCGAAAGACAGCCCTCTTGGCACATACACTGTGAAGGTTGTCAAAGGTACAACAGTGGTTAAGTCACAGACCTTCCTTCTGAAGGCTGCAAAGCTGAGCATAGAGTTCACATCCGCCACTACCGGTGACATAGAACGTACATACACGGCTACGGCAGAGTTCTACGTCAAGTATCCAGACAATTCTAAGGCTGGCTCTCTCGACATACCTACAGGCTTTAAAGTCGCCGTATTCTACAATAAAACCAAGGTTACTGAGATATCCCTTGACCCACTCCTCAACTACAATCCAGCTACTGAAAGATGGTCTGTCAGCTGGAAGATACCTAAAGACGCGCGGTTAGGCATCCGCTATGCCTTTAACGTTACAGCTAACACCATCACCGACGCCTACGGCAACATGGGTCCAGAAAAATACGCATCCTCAGGCGAACAAAAAGGTTTCTTCAATGTTAAGCCAGCCACCTTGACTGTAACAGTGCCGTCACTTGTCTACCCAGCCCCTGGAGCGGGCCTTCAAAGAACCCTTGAGGCCAGAGCCTCCCTTAAAGTCACATATCCAGACGGCTTCCCGTTCACAAATGAAGATCTTGCATGGCTTAACGTAACCATATGCGAAGCCGGGGGCGCTTCAAAATATATAGTATCCCTTTCGGCCGCCGACTATAACCCAGCTCTAGGCCTTTGGGTAGCAAGGTGGAAGATACCCTATAACGCTCCGACAACCGCATATGCGTTCAAAGTACTTGCTAACAACGTGGTTGACAAATTCGGCAATAGGGGTCCCCAAGCTGACACAACTGAATCATCCAGTTTCAATGTTGTGGAGGCAACGATAACTATAACAAATCTTAAGACTAATTTAGCCGTCTACGAGTCTGGCGAAACTGTATACGTGACTTTTGAGGCATTCTACCCAAGCGGAGACAAAGTGACTAAGGGTACTGCAACAGTAACCATCGAGCCTGCAGCAGTTACAGCATCAGCCAAGTATGATGCTGGTCTTGGAAAGTGGCTCGCCTATTTCACAGTTCCTGACACTTGGATTGGTAGATACAATGTCACACTCGCGGTAAACAGTTTAGATGATACTGCAGGCAACAAGGGTCCAACGGTTAAGGCCTGGTGTGGCTTCAGCGTTGCTAAAGTCACAGTTATAGAGGTTGTTGTTGATATTGGCTCAAGCTACTTCCCAGGTGAAACTGCCACATTCTTCGCCATCGCTAGGCTTAGGGGCGCTCCCTACGACCTTCCAGCAGAAGCCTTCTCAGCCACCGTATACTTGCCAGATGGCTCAACAGCGCCCATAACAGCTACTAAGCTCGCGCCAGGCCTTTACAAGTTCAGCTATACACTACCGCCCAAGGCACCCACAGGAGGTTACGTCGCTGAAGTTAAGGTGAACTATGAAGTTGCACCCTACACCTATGCTAGGGGCTTCGGCATAACAAGCTTCAGCGTTAGCCCAACATTAACTCAATGGGACACAAGTCTAAGCGATATCAAAACATCCCTCAGCACTATAAATGCTAGAATTGTAGCTATCAACGGAACCGTCGCCACCATCAGGACGGATGTTGGAACAATTAAGACGGATGTCAGCGCCATAAGGGCTACGGTAACGGATATCAGAAGCGGCGTAGCTACCATTAGCACTGATGTTGGAACAATTAAGACGGATGTCAGCGCCATAAGACCTGTAATAACCAGGATTGATGGCAGTGTAGCCACTATTAGCACTGATGTTGGAACAATTAAGGTAGATGTTTCAGCCATTAGACCAGTTATAACTGAAGTGAAAAATGGCATAGCTACCGTAAGCACCGACGTTGGAACGATTAAGGGCAAAGTTGAAACAATAGATGGAAATGTAGCTGTCATAAGAACGGATGTAGGCACAATAAAAGCTGAAATATTAGACGTGATGGATGCTGCTGAAAGCGCCAAAGTAGCTGCAGAAGCTGTAGTTGCTCCACTCTACGCAGCTGTAGTCCTAGCCCTAATAGCAGCCATAGCCTCTATATACTCAATTATAGCTATACGCAGAAAAATAGCGGGTTAAAACCACAAAACAAGGAGACTCCATCTCCCCCTTTTATTTTTATTCAAAAAAGTTGTAGCTATAATCCTATAAAACTGCATATATACATCCCTTGCTAAATTTCTATCTGTAATCAAGTATGGTGATGAAATGAAATTCCGTTCAGCAATAACTCTTACATCAATCACCTTGTTATTGTTGATTTTTCCATCCGTATTAGGCTTTAACATAACTTCCTATAAGTTGTTAGCTGGCTCCAGCCAGCTCCACGATTATGGAGAACATCAAATGTGGAATGGATTTGTTAACGCGCCATTAAGTAGAAATATATTTTATGGAAAGCTTCATGCTGAACTATGTAAGCTAATCTTACAGGCGGCCTCTTCCTCTGAAACATTAACCGTCCTAGCAACCTACAATAAAAACCTATCAAGGGATGATATAGTGGCCAGAATCCAATCGAAGGTTGAGGTAGCTCAAATAATATTCACAAGCAACCACGTTCCAACCATTATCCTTAGACTTCCCGCTGAAGAAATACATTTGCTTGAGGAGGTTAACGGGATAAACTATATCTTCGCAGATCAAGAGGTTAAACTTTACCATGATAAACTTGCCCTAATAGACTTTTACAAGCTTCAAAGAGAGACAGTAAATCAGCCAAGTCTATACCTAAATGAAAGCTCCAAAATCATGGGGGCTGATAGGCTCTGGAGACTTGGAGTTGATGGAAGAGGAGTTTACTTAGCGGTTATAGATTCTGGCGTGAATTGGACTCATCCAGATCTTGTTGGGAAAGTTGTTTTTAGCGCCTCTTTTGTTCCATATGAGGATCCTATGGACTACTTTGGGCATGGTACTCATGTTGCTGGCATAGCTGCAGGGACTGGAGCAGCTTCCCAAGGCCGATTTAGGGGTATGGCCCCAGGGGCATACATAATTAACGTTAAGGTTTTCGATAGAAATGGCACCGCTAACCTACTATGGATTCTTCAAGCATTTGAAGCCTTATTGACGATGAATTTGCCAATCCATGTAGTTTTAATGTGTTGGGGGACATATCCACTTCCTGAGAGCCACCCCCTTAACCTATACATGGCTGAGTTCGCTAAAAGAAACATCACACTAGTAGCTGCCGCCGGCAATCAAGCCTACTATTGGACAGTTGGGTCGCCAGCAAATAGCCCCTACGTGATTTCAGTAGGCGCTTCAACAAAGGATGACCGCCTAGCCTTTTTCACAAGCAAGGGACCCGACCCATATACCATGCGAACGCTACCCCTTATTACAGCTCCAGGCGTCAACGTCATAGCCCCAATCAGCGGAGCGTTAACTCAATACTCTCTAAGCGAAAATCCATATTACGCAAAGCTGAGCGGTACATCCATGGCTGCGGCTCACGTTGCTGGAGCCATAGCTCTTCTCTTATCAGCTTTTCCATATGCCTCGCCAAACGCCATTAAGGCAGCCCTGCTATTAAGCGTCGAAGATATAGGATATGACGTAAACGCTATGGGAGCTGGCAGAATAAACGTCTATAAGGCATATGAAATACTAAGTCGAAGGGTGGCCTTTGCAGCTTTTCATCCAAAAGCTATTACAGGATTTGAAGCGCCTTTCATAGCCTGCTTCCCAGGCGATGTGGACTTCTTCAATATAACTATCCTCACAAGCACGTCGATATCCAATGCCCGACTAGCCGTAACTGGAAACGTCTCTCAAATATTCTTTATTAAGCATCTTGAGCTAGGCTCCGTAAGTGGCCCCGCCTTCATATGGGCGAACATCACGATACCTGAAGAAGCACAAGTCGGCCTCTACCTAGGCTCCCTTGAGCTTTGGAGCGCATCTACGCCGATAGTCTCCATGCCCATTGAAGTTAAGGTTGTCAAGCCCATAGCAACCATCCTTTGGGATGACATGCACGACTTCACCCTCGGCTATCAATTCCTCTGGCGGTGGTACATAACCTACTGGCAGGCTGTAAGCGCAGCAGGGATACGCATTATACCAGCATCTATGGCGGGCTTCGGGTTAGCGACCAGCCAACTCGCTACGAAATTTAACGCTATCCTACTCATGGATCCATACTGGAGCTTTACGGACAAAGATATCCAAACATTGATAAGTTACGTGAGGGGAGGAGGCAACCTCCTTATAGTGTATGGTCAACGGGCGGATATGACGAGAATAAATAAGGTGCTGGAGGAATTTGGGATAACTGTTATAAATTTGAGGGCTACGTATGGCTACCCAATTTACAGCAACACTGCAACGATGATTAGGCCTGAACATCCAGCGATCGCAGGAGTAAGCAACCTTACGATACTCATGGGCTGGGTTAGCTTAGAACCTTCAGGGAAGGCCGTTCCTCTAGTAAGGGTTAGGGACAAAGCGTATTATGAAATGCTTAGCACACAAGGCTACCCCCTCCCCCTAGAGTTCACAGTTATGGCTGCTTATGAACACGCTCCATACATGGGCAGGCTTTTAGTCATTGGGAATGACTACATGTTTGATGACGTATGGATCAACACTTGGTGGCATGTTGATTTTCCACAGCTCATAATAGACTACGCCAAGGCTTCAGGCAACAAGATGTTAGCACAAACGGCCACTCTGTGGATTACTGGAGACACGATCCCGCCAAAAGTAAGCATAGTAAGCCCCGCCACTGGCGGGTACGTTAAGGGAGTTTCAACCATTAAGGCTTTAGCTGAAGATGGCCAAAGCGGCGTAGGGGAGGTAATCTTCTACGTTAATGGAAAGCCTATGTTTAGGGATGATAAAGAGCCCTACGAGTTTGAATGGAACACCACAGAGCTATGCGATGGAGCCTACACCATTGAGGTTGCTGCCTACGATAGGGCTGGAAACAAAAACTCAACAGAAATCACACTGGTAATTGACAACACAAAACCAATGATAAGCATAACAAGCCCAAAGGATCAAACCTTCGTTAAGGGCTTCCTTACGGTAAACTTTTCAGTTTTTGACGCTAACCCATTAAGCGTATACTACTCCATAGACGACGGTCCCCAGATAAGCATCACCAACAAGACAAGCTTCGTCATAAACACATTTCTACTTGCTGATGGCATGCACAAAATTACAATAACTGCTTTAGATCGAGCTGGAAACATAGCAGCTGAATCCATAACAATAATGGTTGATAACACTCCACCAACAGCGTCAATAAATTCCCCAATAGATGGAAGCCACCTAAAAGGCATAAGCCTCATTAACGTAACAGGCGTTGACGCCAACCTTAAAGCAATGGACTTGCTTATTTCAGGCGAACTAACTCAAACATGGAGCGAAGCCGGAACAAGGGCATATAGCTGGAACACACATGCATACGCGGATGGACAATACAAAATAACGCTAAAAGCTTATGACTGGGCTGGAAACATCGCCTCCACCAGCATATGGGTTACAATCGACAATACCCCGCCAGTCGCGGCAGTTATAGAACCCCATGAAGGAGCGTACCTGTCAGGTACATGCAAAATCACCATTTACGGATGGGATGCTAATATTCACCTCATAGAGCTATACGTTAACAATAACCTCCTTGAAACGTGGCCTATTGCTGGCTTACATACTTTCATATGGAACACTAAAACTTTAACAGACGGAAATTATGAAATTAGGCTAATATGCAGGGATATAGCTGGGAACACCGTTGAAAAGGAAATTAAAGTAATCGTAGATAATACTCCACCAACGGTTTCAATAAGCGCCCCTGAAGACGGCGCGCAGCTAACGGGAATAACCCAAATAGAATTTAATGCTTCAGACGAAAACCTAGGGAAAATCCTCTTATACATAGACGATGCCTCCTTTGACGTCACCGGGAAAACACGCCACATCTGGGACACCACCACGGTTGGAGACGGTCCTCATGTAATTAAAATTGTAGCCATTGACAAAGCAGGCAACATAGCCACAGCCCAAATAACCGTTATAACCATAAACGTCCAAAAAGCGGCATTAGAAAGCTATGAAGCGGGTAGGAAAGAGGGCTATGAAGAGGGTTATAGAACAGGTAAAAGCGAGGGATATGCTTTCGGAGAAAGAACAGGCATTATACTCGGAGGCTTTTTAGGCTCAACCATCAGCGTCCTAATAGCTTACATCCTATCCAAAAGAAGGCGCCTAACATCAAGCTCACAGCTTTCTAAAGCAACACGAGCTCCTGTAGAAAAGTAGGGCTGAACAGTGCGTCGTGTGATGCTTCAATGCTCAAGAGCTTTAGGAGATTTAAACGTAAAGGCGTACAAGAAGCGATAAGCCCGTTGCCAAAAAGCTGTTTATACAATTAGATCCTAAGACGGCTGAGGAACTGCTTAGGAAGCACTTGGGTAGAAGAAGACGAAAAGCTAGGATAAATGCCACAAAATAGCTAAGACTCTCGACGTGGAAGACGTAACAAAGGCAAAAGGCTTACTCTCCCTATTTCAGGTCAAGGTTCGTAAAGCTGTCCATACCATCAAAAGCTAAAAATTGTATGGGATGCAATACTGGGCAAAGAGCTAGGAAAAAACAGCCATGGTGTCATGACTGTATCAACAAGCATTAGACGCTTTAAAATATTCTAAGGCGTTACACTTTTACAGTCTTAAATTAAAAATGCTTAGCGAAGCTTTGTATACCCCATGCCACCATAAATCTTTAGGGCTATACATGTCAATTCAACAAGAGCGTGAGTACCTTCTTGAAAGGGCGAAGCGCTTCTATGAGACCGCCTGCATGCAGATGGATAAGGGATTCTTTGACTTAGCTGCCTTCAGTCTTGAGCAATCCATCCAGTTACATCTCAAAGCTTGCCTTTAAAACTAGGCCTAGATTATCCGGTGGCCCATAGTGTAAGGAGGAAGTTGCGCGGTTAAAGAAGGTTGTGGAGGATTTAATTCATGCCATCAGAGAAGTTATTGGTTAGTGAGGCGAAGCGTAGAGCGAAAATATTCAAGAATATAAACAATTACTTAAAGTTGATAGTTGGGGTTGTGAAGGGATTAGACAGCAATGCAGAAGTATATCTTTTCGGCAGTGTTGCTGAAGGAGAATACCTATTGTCAAGCGACATAGACGTATTGATAATCACGGGCATGCCGCCGGCTAACGTGATTGCTGAGCTCGGTGAAAGCGGAATTACAGACCCCCTTCGAAACCCACGTAGCTACAAAAACATGCTTGAAGTCTATAAGGCGAGGGCTAAACTAATTAGGATAAACTAAGCATATTGCTGCACCAGCGGGGAGGCGCGCCTTGGAGGTAAAAATGTTCATCGTAGGCAGACTCTTAACCAACTGCTACATTGTATATTGTCCAAGAACCCATAAAGCAGTCATCATAGACCCTGGATTCGAAGCCTATGAAGAAGCTCAACAAATAATACGTTACCTAAACGATAATGGCATAAAACCCATAGCCGTCATAAACACTCATGGCCACCCAGACCACGTAGCTGGAAACAAAATAATGAAGGAAACCCTCTCAATCCCCATCCTTATACATGAGGGCGATGCTCAAATGCTTATGGAGCCAGGCAGAAGGCTTGCGAGAATCTATGGCTTCAACATAGATACGCCGCCCGCGGACAAGCTACTTCATGACGGTGAAGAAGTTCAATTCGGAGGAAAAGCCCTAAAGGTGATACACACCCCCGGCCACACTCCAGGAAGCATATGCCTACTAGGCGAAAATGAAATATTCACGGGGGATACATTGTTCGCAGGCTCCATCGGCCGAGTGGATTTCCCTGAAAGCTCAGAAGATGAAATGAAGCGCTCTCTAGAGAAAATAAAAGCATTACCCGACCATCTAGAAATCCATCCAGGACATGGACCAACAACAACACTAGGCGAAGAAAAACGGACAAACCCCTTCCTAACAAGCTGGGCATGCAAAAAACACCCTCCTCACTAGCACAGAAACAACTACGGGCTATCCTATTCAATACCAGCTTGCGGGTGTGAAATCAGTATTTGTAGTACGTAGGCGTTAAATAACGATTCTTGCGATTAAATATACGGTGTCGCCCTTGCCTAGGCTAAGTATAATAGGATCCAATAAGGGCATATCCCCCATACTCGCCACTCTTCTACTCGTTGTCATCACTACAGCAGCGGCTGTTATGACCTATTCCTGGGTAATGTCATACATAAGTAGCAAGGGAGAAAAAGCTGAGGCGGTAATGCTATACTTGGCAAACGTAAGATTTACCAATTCTACTAGTGGCGGCGGAACGGGAGTAGTCATAGATATTGGGAACGCGGGGACAACTAGCACCAAGGTAAGAATTTATGGTGGCAATGCTCCAAATAACCTCACACTAATCTGCTCAAGTAAAACCATTCCTGCTGGAGGAATTCAAACCTTCCAAGCCAATATGACTTGGGTCAGTAAGAAAACCTACTACTTCCGTGCAGTTTCAGACTTTGGAGTTTCAATAGAGTTTAATGCAAAAGCGCCATAACTTAATAATTATTTAAATCTTCCATCCCTGTAGCTTTAAGCATTTGAGCCGCTTTGGAGCAATGTTGCAATGGCCGATATAAGAATTATTGAACTCTCTAAAGTTTTGTTATCATTTTCCTTCTTCCTTTATGCCTCTTGGAGTGATTATAAAAGTAGAGAAGTAAAGAATATTGTCTGGGTTTTATATGCACCCGCAGGCTTACTCCTAACGTTAATTGAGCTTTTTTATTCAAGCATAACCTTGCTACCGCTGTATGGGCTATGCTTCATAGCAACACTCGCCTTCGCCATAGCCCTATTCTATACCGGAGCCTTCGGCGGGGCAGACGCTAAGGCGCTTATATGTCTCGCTTTAGCCTTGCCATTCTATCCATATGGCTTAGTTAATGTCCTGCCCGTGGACATTTCGCCTCTCATGCACTTTTTCTTCCCCATAACGGTTTTCAGCAACTCCGTCCTCTTTGCAGCCTTAACCTCAATTTACATATTATTCCGCAACCTTATATGGCGCTGGCGCACCAGCCTTCCCCTATTTGAAGGTGAACAGCGACACGCTCCCCTTGGTAGAAAACTTCTCATACTCCTTACAGCCTACAAGCTTCCAATTGAGAAAATCATCGAAAAATGGTACATATACCCGCTGGAGGACATTGAAGAGTCTACATGCGGTATCACTAGAAAGTTTATCCTAATGCCGAAAGAAAGCGAGAGAGATGCCATCGTAGAAAGGCTTTCAAAAGCGGTGGGGAAAGGGCTTATCTCAAATAGTATATGGGCTTCGCCAGGGCTTCCAATGCTGATATTTATAACCATCGGCCTCCTAGTAGCCATCGTTTTCGGCGACGTCGTTTGGATACTTATAAAGCACCTTTTAGGCTAAACTATTAAATGGCATTTTAAAGTCACATAAGTGTTGAGTGTCGCCCTTGCACAGGGAGCACCTACGCGAAATTGAGGAAGCATTAAAGAAGCCGCCAAACTTAAGCGTCGTCGTTATGCCTGACTTCTTCATCGATAGAATAGTTAGCTTAAACTTGAGTGCTGAGGAATTCCTAGCTAAAATAGCTGATAAAATAGCTCGAAAGGGTGGAAGCATCGATGGAGTCTCCCAAGCAATATTCAGGGGTGGAAACGCCGTAAACACTGCATCCGCCCTAGCGAAGCTTGGAGCTAAAGTAACCCCCATAGTTTGTACTGATAAACTTGGCATAAAATTGATCAGACACTTCCTACGCGGTTTAAGCATAAGCCTCTCCCATGTTAAGGTAAAGCCAGAAGCCTCGCTAACAACAGCCCTAGAATTTCAGGCCAATTATGGAAAAGCTAACATTATGCTACGAAGCCTCGGCTCACTGGAAAGCTTCAGCCCCGAGGACTTAAATGAATCTGACTGGCGAGCCATAGCCGAAGCTGATTACGTCTACATTTCTAACTGGGCTGGGATGAGAATGTATGGCACAGAGCTCATTGAAGCCGTATTTCGATATGTAAAGTCCCATGGCAGGGGCCGTACGTACCTCGATACTGCTGATCCAACTCCCAACATGGAAAAGGCGCCTGAACTCATTAAGCGGGTTATGCAAACTGGGCTTGTTGATATTTTAAGCCTAAATGAAAATGAAGCCACTTTTTATGCCTCCCAACTTAATGAAGTAAGCAATTGCTGTGGCATCCTCAACCAGGAGGAATTAGCCCTAAAATGCTCAAAACTCTTAAGCAAGCACATGCCCTCTAGAGTAGACCTTCATACTACAAGCTTTTCCGCTACAATACAAAGCGGTGACGTGAAAGCCATGGTTTCAACCTTCCCTGTTAAAGCCTTAAGAGTTACAGGAGCTGGCGATGCATGGAACGCTGGAAACATTTTAGGCTACGCCTATGGGCTCTCAGATGCCGCGAGATTAATCCTAGCCAACGCCATAGCCGCCTATTACATATCAAGCCCCAGCGGAAACCACCCTACGAGAATAGAGACTCTAAAATTTCTTGATGGATTCAAGCATCCATACCAAAACAAATAAAAATTAGGCTGCTTAATCCATCATCACACAATTAAGGGATGCATATTGCCAACAGAAATCTTTGACGTGGATAAATTCATTGAAATTAGCAAGCGGGCAAAATACTGCATTGTAAAGCGCCTAAAGGATGTTGTGAAACTTAAACTCCGCACTTCTAGAATGCTCTACACCATTAAAGTTGACCCCTCAAAGGCTGAAGAGGTAATTAAGAGGCTTCAATGCGAAATTAGGGAAATATAAAACCCTAATCTGCCTCCAACACAACCCTAGCCAAATTAACTGAGTCCTCTAAACTTTTCATAAGTGTATCTGCAATTATAACCTTTATTCCAAGTCTCTCTATACGGGGCTTCAGCCAAGCATCCAATCTATCAATGACAAAGTGGCTGATCAACCCCTTATAGAAATTTGCAACTCCATAAGCGGATGCCTCCATGCCTAGGCACTCCATAACCTTCACCAGTGGACCCTTCACAGCCCTTCCACCGATAATGGGGCTAACCCCCACAATAGGCGAGGCGCTCCCCCTTAGGGCCTCTCTAACCCCTGAAACTGAAAGTATTGGAGCAATACTTAGAATTGGATTGCTTGGGCAGATAATTATGCGCTTAGCTCCCTTTATAGCTTCAATCACTCCCGGTGCAGGTTTAGCTTCATCAGCCCCCTCAAACATAACACCCTCAACAGCATCAACCGCCCCCCTCTTAACGAAGTAATCTTGAAAGTCTAGAAACCTCCCATTCACCTTAACCCTAGTTCTAATGGGGTTATCGCTAACGGGTATAATCCTAACCTTAATCCCTAGCATCTCACAAATTCTACGCGTTGCTTCAGAAAGCGTACACCCCTCCCTAAGCATCATGGTCCTTGCTATATGGATAGCTAAGTCTCGGTCTCCAAGCCTAAACCAAGCCTCAAAACCAAGTTTTTTAAGCATTTCAAGACAATGAAAAGTGTCGCCAGCTATGCCCCATCCCCTCTCTTCATCTACTATGCCGGCTAGCGTATACGCCACTATGTCTAAGTCTGGGCTTATATGTAAGCCGAAGAGCTCCAGATCATCACCTATATTGCCTATCACAACGACATCCTCAGGTTTTACAAGCTTAACAAGACCCCTCAGGAGCCTAGCAGCTCCAACCCCGCCTGCTAAGGCAACAATCCCGCCCATAAAGCTTAAACACCTAACCCTCGCCAGCGCCCTCAAACATTATTTAAGTATATCTAGGGGTAAATTTTTCGCTGGGTTAAGCATTTGGATCTCACTGGCATAATTCAGTCTAGAAGGAGCATAAGAAGGTTTAAAGATAAACCAATCCCGAGAGAAATTCTATACTCTATTCTAGATGTCGCTCGATGGGCTCCATCCGCCCATAATGCCCAGCCATGGCGTTGTATAATAATCGAAGACCCGCTTGTAAAGACAGAATTGGCTAGGGAGATGGGGAAGGCCTGGCTTTCCGACATGCTTAAGGATGGAGTGCCTCGGGATAAGGCTGAGGAAATCATTAGGGTTGAAAATTGGGAGAAGATCGCCAAAAGCCCAATTGTATTGATAGTATGCCTAACCATGGAGAATATGCATCAATACCCAGACAAGAGGAGACGGAAAGCAGAATACCTCATGGCAGTTCAAAGCGTTGCTGCTTTTATTCAAAATTTGCTTTTGGCAGCCCATTGGCGTGGACTTGGAGCCTGCTGGATATGTGCACCCCTATTCTGTCAAGCAGCCGTTAAGAGAGCCCTGCGCCTACCTAGGGAAATTGAGCCCCAAGCCATGATTATAATGGGTTATCCAGATGAGAATCCAAATCCTCCGCCGAGGAGAAATGTGGAGGAATTCTGCCTCCTCAAATAGGCATTGTGTATTATGGCTTTCTTAAAGGATGAGGGTGGAAAGAAAGAGGAAGAAGCTGTGTTTTCACGTCCTAAACTTTTGAAGTTTCTTAAGAAGCTCTAGATCGCCTTCATGATCACCTGCACATGTAGCAATAATGCCGTCAACCACGCCCTCAAGCTTCGCCACTTTCTCTTCAACTTCCTCCATACGTGCAGTTACTGGCCAGCCTATAAGCTTAACAATTTCAGCGTTCCGCGGCGTACCCACTAGGAAGTATGAGTAGATGGGCTTATTTAGTCTACGGCATTCCTTAGCCACTTCCTCAAGCATTGGAAGGGTTTTATCTTCAAGTCTCATGAAGAATATGAAGTCCCATGGCTCCCTAACCCTAGCAATAGTTTCTTCAACAGTTTTCCTAGCAGAAAGTAAGCAGCCCAACTTTAAGTTTTTAATGCGTACAGTATTTCTCAGGAAGTCTCGCGCCTCCTCTGAAGACTTTAACATTTTTATAGGCTCCCCATATTGGGGGATATCACCCATCGTCAACACTAAGCCATCAACACCGACAGCTTCTGCGGCTAGAGCTAACCCCCCAACCTCCACAGGACCCTTGTAATGTAGGATGAAGATCGGCATCACCGTCTTATCTGGATATAACGCCTTCAGCACACAGCTAACTGCAGTTCCGCTGGGAGCAGGTCTTCCAGCAGCGCTGTCCGTTACATTCCATCCATCCACAAGATCCTTTGTTTCCTCAGCAAGTTTTAGAAATTTCCGCGTTGGAACAAATTCATGCATTATCTTCATTGAAACCATCTCACTTAGAAAGGAAATGTGGATAAATTAAAAACTTTTGTGTGATCTTCAACAGTTAATACATGCCTTATCGGCTTAATCTTTCGAAGCAATGTTATAAACCCGCTTAGCTAATTATTTGCGGTGGTTCAGTGTCAAATATTATACAAATAATCGGAATTAAGGGGCTGCCCATAATAAAAGAGGGAGATAACCTCGCTGAACTCATTTGTAAAGCTGCTGAAATGCAAGGAACCCCAATACAAAATGGTGACATAATCATTGTAACACATGTCGCCGTCTCTAGGGCTGAAGGGCGTATTGTGAATTTAGACGAAGTTAAGCCATCCCAATTTGCAAGCTATTATGGGGAGCTCTATGGGAGGGATCCAGCTTTAATCGAAGTAATACTTAGAGAAGCTAAAAATGTTATCAGAATGGTTAATGGCAAAATTATAACTGAAACCAAGCAGGGTTTTATATGTGCAAACTCTGGAGTTGACAAGTCAAATGTTCCAGGAGAACGCGTCGTCGCTTTGCTTCCCGTGGATCCCGATGCTTCAGCTAGGCGGATCCGCGAGGATATTATGCGCATAACTGGAAAGGATGTAGCTGTCATAATTTCCGACACCCATGGCCGCCCATTTAGAGAGGGTGAAATAAACGTAGCGATAGGGGTTGCAGGCATCGAACCCATTAGAGATCGAAGAGGTGATAAAGACCTATTTGGCTACATATTAAGGGTTAAGCGGACAGCCATCGCTGATGAATTAGCATCAGCAGCTGAGCTTGTTATAGGCCAGGGGGATGAGGGGATACCTGCCGCCATCATTCGTGGATATGAATTCACAAAATCAGAAACCGCTACAGCTAAAGAGCTCATTAGACCTAAGGAGCGGGACCTCTTTCTATAAAAGCCTATACTCAATAAGGCAAAAATTTAAAAGAAGGATGCTGAGTTAACCATTCTTTAAACTTTCAGGGGCGATGGCAGATGATAAAAGAGAAAAGAGAGACGCCATACTTTAAAAGGAAGCTAGAGCCAATAGAGGTTAAGGTTCCAAAGAAAATTTCAGAACTCCTCTCTGAAATGGCTAAAACAGGTTTTCAGGGAAGAAAACTTGGCGAAGTCGTTGAAGTCTGGAAGGAAATGCTTGAGGATGATGTAACAATATTTATGGGCTATGCTGGCTCCATGAGCACTACTGGACAATGGAAGATTATACGCTGGCTTATTGAAAACCGCTTCGTAGACGTCTTAGTGTCCACGGGGGCAAATATATCTGAGGATATTCTAGAGGCCATGGGTGGAACATATTGGCAGGGAAGCCCATGGGTTGATGACCATGAATTGCTAAAGTACCGCATAGACCGCTTTTATGACGTTTTCGCTGACGAGTATGAGTATAGGCAGATGGAATCCCTAATAGCTGATTTCATGAAGACTCTAGACCAAAATAGGAGGTATTCATCAGCAGAATTCCTCCACCTCTTCGGGAAACACCTTTCAGAGCTTGGGATAAAAAGTATAGTGGCTGCTGCATACGAGAATAATGTGCCAGTTTTCTGCCCAGCTATCGTAGACAGCGGCTACGGCATAGCTTACCTCCAAAACAAATACGATAACAGAAACTTCAACTTAATAATAGATCAAATGAAGGACTTTGAACAGCTTGTGGAGATAAAAACAAGGGCGAGAGACACAGGCGTCATCTATATAGGTGGAGGTGTTCCAAAAGACTTCATTCAGCTAACAGCCGTAGGCGCATGCCTTCTATCGCTTAAGTCCTCAGGCTCCGAGGAAATTTATCCCCACAAATACGCCATTCAAATAACCACTGATGCACCCCATTGGGGTGGGCTTTCCGGCTGCACTTTTGAGGAAGCAATTAGCTGGGGTAAAGAGGCTATTGGAGGCAGGAATGTCCAATGTTTCTGTGACGCAACCATAGCCTTGCCTATCGTGGTTCATGCATTAGCAGAGAGAGTTAATAAGAGGGAGAAGGCTCCAGACTTATCATGGCTGTTTAACAGCCTATAAGAAGATGGCGCACGGCGTAAAGTCATGGATGAAGTAAGAGACTTCGAACTTTCGAAGGGAATATCCGTCGATAATATAGTTAGGCAGATGGGGGCCAGCGGAGGCTTCACAGCTAAACATATAGCCGTAGGCGTAGAAATCCTTGAAGAAATGGTGAAGGATTCTACATCAGTAAACTTTCTCTCTTTTCCAGCCTGCATCCTTGCCACGGGCACTCGTGGAGTAATACGGGAAATTATCAAACGCCGGCTTTTCCATGTTATTGTTACAACCTGCGGCACCTTAGATCATGATATTGCACGATGCTACAAACCCTATTACCATGGCAGTTTTCAAATGGACGACCGTGAACTCCATGAAAGAGGCATTAATCGAATAGGAAATATTCTCGTTCCTAACGAATCCTACGGTGAAATTATTGAAAGGAAGATGGCTGAATTCTTAACCGACATTATTGCTGAAGGCAAATACGAGCTAGCTACATATGAGCTATGTTGGGAGATAGGCAAAAGGCTTGATGAAAGCTCTATCCTCTATTGGTGCTGGAGGAACAACATACCCGTGATAATACCTGGGATAATGGACGGCGCTGTTGGTTATCAAATATGGCAGTTTAGCCAGGATCACCCAATAGAAATAAACATATTCAGGGATGAAAAACTGCTTAGCGACATAGTTTGGCAGTCAAAGCGAACAGGCGCCTTAATCATAGGCGGCGGAATATCAAAGCATCACGTCTTATGGTGGAACCAATTTAAAAATGGCCTTGACTATGCTGTTTACATAACTACTGCAGCAGAGTATGATGGAAGCTTATCAGGAGCAAGACCCCGAGAGGCAATTTCCTGGGGAAAAATAAATGAAAAAGCTAAAACCATAACCATTGAAGCTGACGCTACAGTTGTCCTTCCACTAATGATTGCAGCATTAATAGACCGCCTCTAAGCCTCCAAAAGTTATGACATAACAAAATTAACACTACTTGTGTAACCCTTTTTAGTTATTGATCACATTTTTCCATGGCGAGTGTGGATTAATTGAAAGTAGCTGTTTCAGGAAAGGGAGGCGTGGGTAAAACCTTAGTGGCTGCAGGTTTAGCCTACCACTTTAGTAGAAAAGGCTTAAAAACTATAGCTATAGACGCTGATCCATCGCCCAATTTAGGATTAACCCTCGGGCTTTCCCCTGAAGAGGTTAGAAAAATTGTGCCAATATCTGAAAATAAGGAACTCATAGAATCTAAAACAAGCACAGGGGTGCCTGGCGTTTACCGCCTAACTTTCACTGTAGACGACATAATACAGAACTATGCTGTTGAGACACCGCTTGGCATAAACCTCATAGTAATGGGGACAGTGCGATCCATGGGCTCTGGATGCATGTGCCCAGCAAACGCTGTTGTCCGCTCGCTTCTACGCCATCTCATAGTTAAGAGAAGTGAGGCAGTTGTTATAGACTTAGAGGCTGGAGTAGAGCATATGGGCCGCGCTACAGCTCAGCATGTAGACTACATGCTCATAATAGTTAATGCTAATGTTAAGTCATTTGAAACTGCAAAGCGCATCCATGAACTTGGCGCAGGATCTGGAATAAAAAACATGGGCATAGTTGGGAATAAAATTGAGAATATCGCCCAGCAGGAAGCCGTAGAAAAATTCGCCAACAGTTTAGGTTTAGAGGTTATGGGGCTCATCCCATATGACCCAATAATTTTAGAGGCTGAAATGCGTGGAGAGACACCATTAAAGTACCCAAATTCAGAGGCGCTAAAAGCTATCGAACACCTATGCAACAAACTGTTAACGATAAGAAACACCTAATATCCTCAACTCTAGATTATGATGTCTTAAAAAGGGTGAGCCATATGAAAATACTCGTAACTGTTGGGCGTGGAGGTACTGGGAAAACAAGCTTTGTAGCCTTAATGGCGAAGTACTTCATTGAAAAAGGCGAGGAACCCCTCCTCCTAGTGGACGCTGACCCAGATCAGAATTTAGGCGAAATGCTTGGGGTAGACCTCCATGAACAGGGCAAAAAGACAATCTCCGAGCTTGTGGTTGAAACATTCCTCGAGGAAGGCGGAACCACCGTCGGCGTGCCGCCTACTGAACGCATTGAAAGCCGAATACTATCCCATGGAATGTATGAGGGCGACTACTTCGACTTCATTGCTATCGGAACAAAATGGGTTGAAGGCTGCTACTGCCTACCTAACGCCGCCCTAAAAGGAGCTCTATCCTCAATAGCTAAAAATTACAAATACGTATTAATTGACTCGCCAGCAGGGCTAGAACACCTAAATCGTAGAATAACCTCTAACATTGATGACATCTTTGACGTTATAGACCCCTCTAAAAAGTCCTTTGATCATGTAGAGCGTGCATACCGCGTGGCGAAAGAGGTTAAGATATCTTTTAGAAACTTTTACGTTGTGGGAGGCTTTAGATTCCCAGAGAGCCTGGAAGAGGAAATCAAGAAGAGGCTACGCTTTAAATTCCTAGGAAAAGTAGCTTATGATGAGAACGTTGAGAAATATGTTCTCGCCGGTGAATCGCTACTTAAGCTTCCCCCTGAAACTCCAGCCTACATCTCAGTGAAGAAGATAATGGCTGCAGCAGGTTATGCATAGCAATTCTAAAAATCTAACAATTGTTTTGCGGTAAACACCCAACCATGGTGATAAATTGTCCAAAAGAAACATTAAGCATGTAACTGATGCACCACTAATTAATGATAACTAAAGCTCTTCAGTTAATTTCATTCATAGGTGAGTGATGTGCTGCATCATACATCAATAATCAACATAAATACCTGTCTCAATATATGCCCAATGGCTTGTGAGAAATTTAGAAACTCTTTAACGAAAATCTTCACAAAATTTGACGAAACAAAAGGTTTAAAAGATTAATATCACACTATTTTGTAAACTCTCCTCCAAAAGAGGATGGTAATCCTTGACTAATAAGAACATTAAATTAAAAATTGATGAACTAAAAAGCAATGTAGGCTCTATTAAAAATTTAGAAATTCAAATTGGAAAGCTTGCTTTCGATAATTGGGCAGAACCGCTGGGTCCAACACCATTCCCGTCAATAACCGCCCTTAGAGAGTGGGACATGAAGCTACTACAACGCTACAGGCCATTCTATGTGCCCTTCTGCGACTTATGTTGTCTATGCACATTTGGGAAATGCGATTTAACTGGGAACAAGCGTGGTGCTTGTGGAATAGACATGCAAGCTCAGCAGTCTAGAATAGTGCTGCTAGCTTGCTGTATAGGAGCAGCCACTCATATAGGTCACGCTCGTCACCTAGTGGAGCACCTTATCGAGAAGTATGGGCCTAACACCCCCCTAGACGTTGGAGGATTAAACATTCAGGTTGAAGCGCCTATAACCCGCCTCGTATGTGGAATAAAGCCTGAAACACTAGGCGACCTAGAGGAGGTTCTCGACTATGCTGAAACTCAGCTTACACACCTACTTTCTGTCGCCCACACGGGGCAGGAAGGAAGTAACCTTGACTTTGAGTCAAAAGTTTTTCATGCTGGCATGATTGACCATCTGGGCTTAGAAGTAGCTGATATAGCACAGATAGCCGCTTACAACTTCCCGAAGGGCGACCCCAATGCGCCACTTGTTGAGTTAGGATATGGCACAATAAACGTTGAGAAACCAGTTATCCTCTGTATAGGACATAATGTTGTGCCGGCCGTTGGGATAATCGACTATATCCGCGACAATGAATTGGAGGACCAGGTAGAAGTTTGCGGTCTATGCTGCACCGCCCATGATATTACAAGATATTATAACCGCGGCAAGATAATAGGCCCAATATCTTGGCAGTTACGATTTATAAGAAGCGGCGTCCCCGACGTAGTTGTGTTAGATGAGCAATGCATCCGTGCAGATTCATTCTACGAAGCCCAGAAGATTAAGGCCCCAGTCATAGTGACTTCAGAAAAGAACTGCATGGGCCTGCCTAACCGTACAAGCGACCCTGTAGACTCAATAGTTGAAGATCTTGTAAATGGCAAAATCCCTGGAGCCCTAATTTTAGATCCTGAAAAGGCTGGCGAGGTTGCTGTTAAAGTGGCTTTAAAAGTCGCCCCCATAAGGAAGAAGTTAAAAGCCATCCCAGATGTAAGTGAAGTTCTACAGGGCGTTAAAAACTGCAGGGAATGTGGAGACTGCAGAAGAGTCTGCCCGCAGGATTTAGACATCCCCTCCGCTATGAAAGTAGCTAAAAATGGCGACCTGACAAAACTCGCTGAATTATATGATTTCTGCGTTGGCTGTGGAAGATGTGAGCAAGCTTGCCGTGTAAGCCTACCAGTCCACAGCTTCATAATTAGGGCTGGGGAGAAGAAGCTTAAAGAAGAAACTTACAAGGTGAGGGCTGGTAGAGGCCCTATACAGGATGTTGAAATAAGAAATGTTGGAAGCCCAATAGTGCTGGGCGAGATTCCAGGCGTAGTTGCTTTCGTTGGCTGTGCAAACTACCCCAAAGGCGGGGTAGAAGTAGCTGAAATGTGTAGAGAATTCGCCAATAGACGCTACATAGTTGTGGCTTCTGGTTGTGCAGCTATGAGCATAGGCATGTACAAGAACGAAGAAGGCAAAACACCATATGAAGAGTTCACAGGGGAATTTACAGCCGGCTGCCTAGTAAATACTGGTTCATGTGTTTCAAATGCCCACATAGCTGGCGCAGCCATTAAGATTGCAAATATATTTGCCAAGAGAAACCTGAGGGCAAATTATGAGGAAATTGCTGATTACATCCTTAACCGTGTAGGCGCTGTAGGCGTAGCTTGGGGGGCTTACTCTCAGAAAGCAGCTGCTATAGCTGCAGGCTTTTGGCGTTTAGGCATACCTGTCATAGTTGGGCCTCATGGAATAAAGTATAGGCGAATGCTGCTTGGAAGGGCGGATCTTGAAGAAGATTGGTATGTCTACGATGCCCGTACTGGTGAGAAAGTCTACGTTGGCCCCGCACCTGAACACCTGTTTTATGCTGCAGAGACGAAGGAGGAAGCCATGGTTATGATAGCTAAGCTATGCATGAGGCCAAATGACACTACACGAGGGAGGGCTGTAAAGTTAACACATTACATAGACCTGCATAAAAGGTTCTACGGAACCATGCCTGAAGATATACACCTATTTGTTAGGACGCTGGCAGATATACCCATCACGATGAAGGATGAAATATTAAAAATCCTTGAAGAGAAAAACTGGAGGGAAACCGTTATCCCAGATCCAACCCTCCTACCAAGGCTAATTAGGAAGAAGAGGTGATGGAAGATGGCTCTATCTGAACCCTGGCAAATAGCTGAAGTTCCCGGGCCTAGAAAAGCTCTAGTAATCACCAAACCGGAAGTAGTAGCGGCGATGATTAAGAAAGCTAAAAGCCCAATACTGATAGTTGGTCATAAAGCTGCAGAAATAGATTTTGAAGAAGGTAAACTCATCGACTTTCTTATTGAATTCTCAAAGAAGAGTGGCATACCTATAGTAGCGACAGCCCATGCCGTCAGCGAGTTCTTAAAAAGAAACTTTAAACCAGCTGCGTTCATGCCGGCTGTAGATATAGCAAATAGGCTTGCCGATAAATCTTGGAAGGGTGTTGATGGAAAAGGGCAGCATGACCTAGCCTTAATTGTAGGCTTATACTACTACATGGAGTGGGTTATTCTCTCAGGATTGAAAAATTTCGCTCCAAATCTAAAAACAATAACATTAGATAATGTATATCATCCTAACGCAAGCTGGTCCTTCCCAAACATCGCCCACGATGAGTGGGTTAAAAATCTTAAAGTTATTGCTGAAAAAATTTAAGGAGGCAGGTAAATGAGCATGTTTCAAGACATACCCGTTGATGTAGGCGTTATCTATCAAGGTGAGAGAATCCGGAAAAGCGACATGTACGTTGAGCTCGGTGGCCCAAAGGTTCCAATAAAATTCGAATTAGCAAGAGTCAAAAAACCTGAAGAAGTTGAAGACGGCAAAATAACCATCATAGGCATAGACCTAAAGGATATGAAGGAGGGAGAAAGCTACCCATTTGGCATCCTAGTGGAGGTTGCAGGCTCCAAGCTTGAACCGGAGCTTGAAGGTGTCATTGAGAGGAGAATTCACGAGTACTGCAACTTTATTGAGGGCGTTATGCATGTAAACCAGCGATATGATATATGGATGCGGATAAGCAAGAAAACCTTCCAGAAAGGATTTAACTCCTTCATATATCTGGGGAAGGTTCTCCACAGGCTTTTCAAAAGCGAACTTCCAATAATAGAGAAGATGCAAGTAACCTTCATAACAGATCCTGAGAAAATGAAGCCCATATATGAAGAAGCTCTCAAAATATATGAGGCTAGAGATGCTCGAGCCAGAGGGCTGAAGGATGAAGATGTAGATAAATTCTATGGCTGTGTCCTATGCCAATCCTTTGCGCCAACCCACTGCTGTGTTATTACGCCCCAACGATACTCTAACTGCGGCGCCATAAGCTGGTTTGATGGCAGAGCCTCAGCGAGCATAGATCCAAAGGGGCCAGTCTTTGAAATTGAAAAAGGGGAACTCCTGGACCCTGTCAAGGGTGAATATTCTGGAGTAAATGAAGCCGTTAAGAAGCGAACATTAGGCGAAATAGAGCGAGTTTGGCTCTATACAGCTTTTGGCTACCCCCATACGTCATGCGGCTGCTTTGAAGCAGTAGCATTCTATATTCCTGAGGTTGACGGCTTCGGTATAGTACATAGGGGTTATCAAGGCGTAGCCGTTAACGGCCTGCCCTTCTCGACGATAGCTGATTCAACTGCTGGTGGAAGACAGGTTGACGGCTTCCACGGAATATCCATCGAGTATATGCGCTCTCCAAAGTTTCTACAAGCTGATGGAGGATATAGCCGAGTGGTTTGGATGCCGAAGGAGGTAAAAGAGCGCGTTAAAAACTTCATTCCAGCAGAGCTTGTTGATAAAATTGCCACCGAAGAGGATGCTAAAAACATTGAAGAGCTAAAGGCCTTCCTTAGGGCACGTAACCACCCCGTAGTAGAGAGGTGGAAGGAAGCCGAAGCTGTAGCTGTCACGGTAGAGGCTCCTGCTGAAGTTAAAGAGGAAGTGGTTGAAACTGCTGAAGCGCCAACCATTACTGCAGCTACGCTTCCAATAACCGCTGGAGGCTTTAAGATAATTCTAAAGGATGCAAAAATCTACGCTAAGAAGGTTATAATTCGATCGATTAAAGGCGAAAAAGTTGAGAAAAGGTGAGGACCTTTTGTCCAAGAGAGAAGAGCGAAAGGAGCAGCCATCAGGCCCCTTTGGCCTAAAACTTGATCCCCGCCTATTGGAAATGCTTGCTAAATTCCAAGAGATAGAACTGGAAGATTTCGAAATGGAGGTAGGCGACCTCGAGCTATGGTTTCAACCAGGCTCAGTAGCGGTGCCTCCAACCCTCAAAAGGGTTGCTCAACCCGCGCCTGTTACAGGTAAGCCGGTTAAAATAATTGAAGTTGATTTTACTCCACCTGTTGAAAAATATCCTGGAAAAGTTGTTGAAGTCAAGCTTGGTGCAACTAGGAGTGAGGGTGGAACTAGGGGTAAATCAATAACAATTGGAGGGGAAACAACCCCTCCCTTCTATACTTTTGAGGGCCCAACACCCCATCCTCCAGTTATAACCATTGACGTTTTTGACATGCCGGTTCCCCTCCCTAAAGCTGTGAAAATGCATGTTAAAGATGTTCTAGAAGACCCTGCAGCATGGGCTAAGCTGGCTGTTGAAAAATTTGGCGCTGATATGGTTACAATTCACCTTGTAAGCACTGACCCGATGCTAAAAAATGCCTCCCCAAAGGAGGCTGTTAAAACCGTTGAGGCTGTAGCCCAAGCAGTGGATGTACCCCTGGTGATTGGCGGATGCGGAGACCCAGCTAAGGATGCAGACGTCTTCCAAGAGGTTGCTGAAACCTTTGCTGGCGAAAGATTCCTAATAAGCTCCATAACACGCGACATGGATATTGAAAGATGTGCAAAATTCGTGAAGAAAAACGGCCATGTAGCTTTAGCCTTCACCCCAATGGACTTAAACCTTGCAAGGGAGCTTAACAGAAAGCTATACGATTTCCTCCCTAAGGAGGATATCGTTATGGACCTAACCACTGCAGCACTTGGATACGGCCTAGATTATGCCTTCACAAATATGGAGCGAGCGAGGCTAGCGGCACTTATGGGGGATCCAGAATTAGCTCACCCCATGTCCTCTGGAACAACAAATGCTTGGGCAGCTAGAGAAGCATGGCTGAAGATGGATCCGCAATGGGAGCCTCGAGAGCTAAGAGGCCCATTATGGGAATTAATCACCGCTCTAACTCTGCTGCTAGCCGGCGTCGATTTATTCATGATGATGCATCCAGCAGCAGTAAGAACCATGAAGGAAATCATACGCCAGCTGAGTAGCGGAGGCAGCGCTAACCCTGAAAAACTCGTAGAATGGGTCTCAATGAGAATCTAGAGGAGGGTTGACGTTTATGAGTAGAGCTAAAGTGGGGGTAAAAGAGCTAAGCCCAATAGACGTTTATAAGCTTCTACCAAAAACAAACTGTAAAGAATGTGGCGAAGAAAACTGTATGGCTTTCGCGACGAAGCTTGTTAATAGGGACATTCCGCTGGAAAAGTGTAAACCACTACTTACGAAGGAGTACGAGAAGGCTTACCAGCAGCTTAAGGATCTTCTGAAGCCAGCTGTTAAAGAAGTTGTAATTGGCGAAGGCGAAAGGTCAATTAAAGTTGGCGGAAAGCTTGTAATGTATAGACATGAACTAACATACTTCAACCCAACAGCCATAGCCATAGATGTAACTGATGAAATGCCTGAGGAGGAGATCCTAAACCGAATAAAGAGGGCGGAGGAATTTCGCTTCGAGTATATAGGCCAGGTTCTAAAACTTGACATGATCGCGGTACGATCAACTTCTAATGACCCTGATAGGTTTAAAGCCACTGTGAAAAAAGTTGCCGAAAACACTAAGCTCCCAATGATCCTATGCTCCCTAAACCCTGACGTTCTTGAAGCTGGCTTAATGGCGGCGCCAAAAGCACGGCCGCTAATCTATGCTGCTACAAAAGATAATTGGAGGGCTATGGCTGAACTTGCCCTAATGTATAATTGTCCCCTAACGGTTTTCGCTCCCAATGACGTTAAATTACTTAGGTCGCTTGTTAAGACGCTAATGGAGTATGGTGTCCGCGACCTAGTGTTAGACCCTGGAACCATGTATGGTGATGGTTTAATAGCAACTGTAAACAACTTCACAATGATAAGAAGAGCTGCATGTAAGTATGGTGATGAACTTTTAGGATTCCCATTAATAGGCATACCCATGACTGTGTGGATGGATGGCGCTGGATTAGCTCCTGAATTGTTAATGTGGCGAGAAGCTACTTTAGCCGCTATGCTCATCGTCCGCTACGCAGACATAATAATCCTCCACAGCCTTGACGGCTGGGCGCTACTTCCCATAACCGTACTACGTCAAAACATTTACACTGATCCAAGGAAACCTGTTGCAGTAGAGCCAGGTCTTAGAGTATTTGGAACTCCAGATGAAAACTCTCCAGTCATGTTCACCAGCAACTTCGCTCTAACATATTACACATTAGCCTCAGACCTTGAATCCGCAAAGATAAGCGCGTATGTGATAGTAGTGGATACTGAAGGATTAGCCGTAGATCCGGCAGTTGCTGGCAGAAAATTAACAGCCGAGAAAGTGGCTGAAGCCATAAAAGCTTCAGGTGTAGAAAGCAAGGTTAAACATAGGAAACTGATAATTCCAGGTAAAGCTGCAGCTCTAAGTGGAGAAATTGAAGAACTAAGCGGGTGGCAAGTCTTAGTAGGTCCAAGAGATTCATCAGAGATACCTAAATTCCTACAAGAAAAATGGCAGAAAAACTAAATTTTACCCAATAAATTGATTTTTAGGTTTTAGGCAACTCCTCAGCCCTTTTTCTACGTTTGTATGCGTTTATACGCTCCTGTAGGATGATGAATTCCCTCGGTGTACTAAAAGTTTCAACAACGCCATTTTTCCTTTTTCTCTTAACCGTTATACAATGATCCACCATACAGCTTAACACGCAAGCACCACAATAGATACACAAATCTTTCGTTACGCGTACTTCGCCGCTACTCCAAAATAAAGCATTAGTTGGACACGCCTTTATACAGAGTTTGCACTCAACCCCATGGCATATGCGCTTATCAATAAATATGTCGCCTCCTTCAAAAAATTCCTTAACACCAAGGGGGGCTAGAAGCTCTTCTCTACGCTTTTTTCGCTCCCTTTCAGAGGTCTCTACTAGCATGTAAAAGATATCTACGTCCCTCGACTTGTCGTAAGCTTCCAGCTTTCCCTTCATTATGTCTCATCTTCAACTCTTTACTCTATAAAAAGGATCACTTCCCATACATTACAATTTCGTAGAATGCTAAGGCTCCTGTAACCAAAAATATTTTATTACGCTTATCTAACCTTGAGTCTTGGGAATGGTGAATGTGCGAGTTTAGAGTGATATTAGATGGAGAAGAAGTTTTTAAAGATGTTGTCTACGTAAAAGCTGAGGATGGAAGAGTTTTAGTAAGGGACGTTGTAGGCGAGTCTATTATATTTGAAAATTGTAGAATCGTAGAGGTCGATGTAAATAACACTCGTCTCGTCTTATCCAGGGCTTAAAGAAGTGTTGATATAAATCCTGAGGCTAACCCCAAGAATATGGGCAATGGTAAACCCGGAAATATCTCCTTCTTCTCAAGCATTTTAAGTGTGAGATAGCATCCTGTTAGTATCCCAACCATGGACATTAAGCAGGCTATAATACCGAAGTTTAGGAGCATATGCCCCATAAGCATGGAGTAAAATGTTAAGTCTCCAAGCCCGATGTGGATATCTTTGAAGGATAATATTAAGCCGCGGATCTTTTCCAAACCTTGGCTAGCTATCTTCCCAATGGGTCCACGATAGACGGCAAATATGTCATAAAACGCTAAAAAGCAAAGAATGGCTAAGGTGCTTAATGTTTGAATTGATGATCCCAGAAAGGCCCCAAGCGCCCCTCCAATGGCTATGATGACTAAGCTACTCACTCGGTTGCTGGCTTTAAAGATTAAATATAGCGAGGATAATGTAAGACAAGCTGAGAAAATCAATATCGCCTCAAATCTTATTGGAAAAATTATAGTTGAGAGTGCTAAGAGATATACAGCGGATAAGAAGAAGATGGTTATGGAGACGACGGTGCCTGTGAAGACAAGCACCAGCCTAGGATTCTTTATCCTCAATAATGTTAACAGAATTGTAGCGCCTACTAGAAGCAATACTACAAAGTAGAAGGCATTGCCTATAGAACCTTCAGGGCTTTCAGGGAAGGGTGTTACACTATGAAGCCTAAGGGATGACTCGAGGAGGATAAACGAGCATATAAAACCAAAGATTAAGCTGGTTAATATAGGCGTTAAATGAATAATTCTGGCTTTAAATTTGCTCATTATCAATTTCAGCCTCCAGAAAATTCAGAACCCTCAATTGGCACTTGTCGCAAAATACGCTTTTCTTCCTATCTGTGTCAAGGATTGAGTTGGAGAAATACATGACGCAAAATGGGTTATTACAGTGCCCAAGCCCAATAGTGTGGCCGAGTTCATGGATAGCCTCTTTTAAACATCTATCCATTAAAAGTTTAAAATCTGATGTCTCACCGTAAAACTCTGGTCTAAGCCTATAAAGCGATATGACGGCAGCCTTTCCAGGGCATTCAGCCTGTCCAAAAACAAAATTTAAACCTGGAACGAAGATGTCAACCTCTGTCACCCCTAAAACCCTATCAATACCCCTCATCTTACCTGCATAGATGCTTATTGTAGCTAGTAAAATATCTGATCGATATTGCCCCCTTTGACGGTTTAAAGCATCCCTTGCTAATGGTAATGTATCCGGTAGTATGTCGCATCCTGTTCGCGGAAATACTGTTTTAATATTCTCCCTTAGACTTTCTAAGACTTTGTGATCTACGGGTCCTATACGCAATATGCCTATCTTCATTGCTTTACACTAAATAGTAAAGGTATCCCCTGCCTCCGGGGCTACAGCTTCAAAGCCTGCTTCTTTATTTATCCAATCAGCTAGAAGTTCACAGTTTCCATTCGCCCCATGAATTACGAAGAATCTAGCATTTCCCTTCACTCTCTTTACAGCTTCCCTTAATTCACTAGCTCCACAATGTGAAGAGAAATCGAAGTGCTCCACTTTTGCCTTAACCTTTCTAACCTTCCCATCAATAACGCATACTCCCTTATCTAGGAGCTCCCTGCCCGGGGTTCCCGGAATCTGGTAGCTAACTAGAAATATGGCATTCTGTGATTTCTTTCCAATTTTTGAAACATAAAAGGCTGCTGGTCCGCCCTTAAGCATTCCAGCTGGAGAAATAATCACGCCTGGTTTTTTAGTTGCCTTTCTACGGTCCCGCCACCCCTCAATCCAATGGGTCATGTGTATGGCGTCCATAAATAGCTTTGGATCCCTGAGGAATTGAGGATAATTCATCATCACCCTGCTAGCCTCCCTAGCCATCCCATCTAAGTAAACGGGGTACTCAAAATGGTGAGCTGCTAATACACATGCTATCTCCTGAGCTCTGCCTATGCTAAAAGCAGGCACTAAAACAGTTCCACCATTTTCAACAACCTCTGTGACAGCTTCCACGAATTTCTTCTCAAGCTGCTTTCTTTCAGTATGATCCTCATTGGCGTATGTGCTCTCCATTATTACAGCATCTAATTCACCATAATTCATACTTGATCCTTCTAGAAGCCTAGTTTCTACAATGTTAAAGTCTCCCGTGTATAAGATCCTCTTTCCCTCAGCTTCAATAAGGACATGGGCGCTGCCTGGAATATGTCCTGCATTTAAAAGCTGAATCGTCATGTCGCCAATTTCCTGCTTAACACCATAATTAAGAGGCTTAATATTCTTCATCATAGCCTTCAATTCAAGGTACTCATAGGGTAGATAGTAACTTGAAAGGTGAATAAAGTCTGAGATAAGCAATTGACTTAATTCAGCTGTTAATGCACTCGTGTAGGTGGGAATTCTACCATGGATATAAAATATCGGGATGGCCCCCGAATGGTCTAAGTGACCGTGGCCTAGGATTATGGCGTCTACATCTTTTGGAGAAACATGTATGGGGAATCCAGGCTCATGATTAAGCATCACACCGTAATCTAGCAAAACCCGCGTTTTCTCGGTTCCAACCAGTATAGCTACCCTTCCAACTTCTCGGGTTCCGCCGAGAAATTTTATTTGAACACCCATATCTTTTCATCCATCATTGCATTAATGATTCTCTCTAGTATTTTAAAAATGTATTGAATTTTTTGCTATTAAAGTTCTAGTTTTTCCCATTTTAATAGCTCTTAACACTTCATCCAAGTCCATTGATGCTTGAACCTCAGTGTATGCAGTCCATAATTCCTGCGGGCTATGGGCGTCGCTTCCAGCAACTCCAGGCAACCCCATGGATTTTGCTAATTCCCCAGCCATAGCATTGGATTGCGGTGAACTTCCACCGTTAAGGGTTTCAATTGCGTCAAACTTATAGTTGCGCACTAAATCCCCGAGGCCAAATTGCCTATATGGATGGGCTGCTATAGCTAAGCATCCAACTTCTTTTGCGAAGTCTAAAATGTTTTCTATCGTCCAGGGTTCTGGAGGAACTTCCGCAGATCCCAATAGCAAGATGTCGCCGTGCACCGTGCTTACTTCAATGCCTGGAATTATCAAAACGTCTGGATACGCTGTAGCTAACTCCCTAACTTTATAGTAGCCCTTTCCAGTGTTATGATCTGTTACGGCAATCGCGTTAATGTATGGGTGGGCTATGAGTTGTTCCACTAAAATTTTAGGATGTATTGAGGAATCATTTGAAAATATCGTGTGGATATGTAGATCAGCACGAATCAAGATTTACCGCCCAGCAGTTCAGATAGGAAGTTTGCAACCATTTTTTCCCAATCATCCTTAAGTTCGAAGTATTTAAACTTAATGCCCTTAACCCTACACCTTTCCTCAATAGCCTTTAATACAGCATCTCCCCAATCTTCAGGACTATGCAATAACACTACAACCCTGTAATCCATTCTATACACGTAATCAGCTGACTGCTGAGCTACATATGTTATTATTTCAGCATCCAGCGGGAAAGTGGTTTCATGCTGTGAAAGCGGGTAGGTTTCATCAAGCTCCATTGGGATTACTCCGAAAGGTGCATCATAGGCACATACATGAATGTTTTCCGGCCAAGAATTAAAGGCTTTTTTAATAGCTTTCTCAAGCTTCTTGAATTCGCTGGTTTTATGGAGAGGTTTAACTCTAGTCTGGGGGATTAGTATGAGGATTTCAGCTTTAGGCGGCTTTGTATATCTTTCCCTAAGCCTTATGCAGTGGCGGACAACTTCTGGCCTCACGAGATCTATGCCACTATAGAAAAATAGGCCGCTAGGCTTAGAGACTGGGCTATGTCTCTCTATAAACTCCTTAAACTTATCTAATTTCTTAATAGCCTGAAGTAATGAGGGATGCGCATAGCTTCTCGCTGTTAAATGCTCCCATAAACGTCCCTCTCTTATGGCTTGTTTAATCCGTTTAATCTCTGATATGCAAGCGTAAAGATTATGCTCCGCTAAGAACCTCTCCCTCTCAACTTTTGTCATACTCCTAACGTCTTCGGGAGTGCTCCGACTGCATGCTGGACATGAGCATGGAAAATACTCCAGTTCATTCAACCTAGCCGTGCCCATTTCAGTCATATAGCGTTCATCCTTCGCGTATAAAGCGTAGGAAGCTGAATCGAAGAGGTCGCATCCAAGGGCTACTGCTAAAGAGAACATCATTGGGTGTCCGGCTCCAAAGAGATGTAGTGGTCTATCCGGTGGAATATTCATTTTAGCAGCCATTATCATATCCACTAAGACGTCAAAGCGGTAATTCTCCATAACCCTAGTTGGACTCCCCAGCGCGTGAATCTGAAATGGAAGTTTACCCATTTCTCGGGCTGACTTCACTACTAAATCGGTGAATCTTCCACCTTGAATCGGGCCAACCCATAGAATGTCATCCCTCGTTTTAATTTTGAATAGCTCCTTAGCCCTCCTAATTGTTTCGTTAACAGTTTCTTCAGCGTAGCTACGTTTAACATTCCACCCCGTTGGCACATCTAGAATTGTAGCTATGTCCACGTTTATCTGCTCTTGGTAGGCTACTATCTCCTCAGGCTTGACATCTAACTCCCCATAGATAAGAAGCTGATAGGCTCCGGAATCTGTCATAACCACGCCATTAAAATTTAGGAAATCATGAATTCCCATTTTCGCAGGCTGCTCTCCAAAGCGCTTTCTCAAAATGTAAGCATTTGTTATTAATGCTTCAAATCCGAATTTCTCCCGTAACTCTGATGGAGATATAGGTTGAATTGTAGGGTTTACCACGGGGAAAAGTAAAGGAGTCTCTATAGTTCCACTTTTAGTGTGTAGTCTGCCGATTCTTGCCAGTAAATCTCTATCCCTAACCTCGTAGCTCATTTAAATCAAACAAAAGTCGGTAATTCAAACTTATAAGCTAAAGCATTAAGCATGGCAAACTTTATGGCGTAGTATGTAAGTCTCTAGAGGGGATAATCAATGGCATGCACGATAAGTGTAGAAGAGAAACCATTGTTGAATGATCCAATTTTAATAGAGGGGCTTCCTGGGATAGGCTTCGTAGCTAACATAGTGGCTCTACATCTGATAAAAGAGCTTAAAGCTCAACGTTTTGCGAGAATTTTCTCGGCTTCCTTTCAAGACTTGGCGATAGCTACGGAGACTGGTGAACCCCGCACCCCCATAAATGAGCTTTATTACTACAAAAATAGTAGTGGCAGAGACTTAATTATATGGTATGGAAATACTCAAGCATTAACAACTTTCGGCCAATATGAATTATGTGGGAAAGTTCTAAGCCTCATTGAGGAGCTTGGATGCAAGTTTATCATAACTATTGGGGGGTATAGACAGGAGGAGCCTAAGGATGTTCGAGAAGTTTACTGTGCGGCATCCGACCCTGAAACGCTAAACATGGCCTTAGGCCTTGGGACAAAGGTCATGGTTGGAAACATATTCGGGATTGCAGGTATACTCATAGCCCTTGGCGCCCTAAAAGGCTTTAAGGGCTTCTCCATCCTCGTGGAAACACCTGGCTTATATCCAGATGCAAAAGCCGCCAGCTACGCCATTAACATTCTAAATAAGTTTTTAGGGTTAAATGTTTCCTCTTCAGGGCTTGATTTAATCGCTGAAGAAATTTCAAAAATATTAGAATCTTTCGGCTGGGTTAAAGCTCAAGAGAAACAAAAGAAATGGGAAGAATTCAAATGGTTTGTTTAGGCTTGAGTTTCGCTTATAAATTGCTCATAAATCTTTTGAACTCTCTCAGCAGCGGGACCCGTCCCCTCGATAACCCCTTTCTCAGTGACTTTTATTTTATCCATAACCCATATGAAGCCTTTATCCTCATATAGCTTAACCATCTTTGGGAAAACTCTCTCTAAACGATCCGCTAAAGCCTTGAGGTCGAAGGGCTTCTCAACACTTAGTATTTGAGCCACAATGCCGCCGTTTAAGAACACCCTATGATATTGTTGTCCCTTTTCATCCTTAGCCTCAGCTAAACATAAGCTCAGGTTATCTGGGTTTATACCTATGAGAGTTCCTGTGTAAGTCTTTCCGGTAGTTGTTACTACTGTAATGCTTTTATCAATTAGGGCTGAAACTTCAGTGAAGAACCTTCTTTGGGCAACAGACAATTTTCAACCTCCTAGTACTCCATTACGTAAACGTATATTTTAGGGTTTAAATGTCACAGTATTTTTGATGTAAGTGTTTCATTAAAGTTGCGCGTTTTCTCCTCTAAGTTTTGTTTTAACAATATAATTGTGTTAGAGGGAACATCTCTATTCACTATGACGTTGGGGCCTATCCAGCTGTTACTGCCAATCTTAACCCCGGGCATAAATAGGGCATTAACCCCTGTCTTCACATTATCGCCTAATATGGCGCCTAACTTTCTTCTCCCAGTGTCTATAAGCCTATCCTTAACCATCATCTTAACATTCTTTGCATCTAGCCTATAGTTGGCTGTTATGGTCCCCGCGCCGAAATTGCAGTTTTCCCCAATTATGCTGTCACCTACATAAGATAAGTGGCCTATATGTGTGCCGTCCATAATTATGCTATTCTTTATTTCACAAGCATTTCCAATACGGGTTCTCTTCCCAATACTTGTATATGGGCGTATATAGCAGTTTGGACCTATATCGCTTCCCTCATCTATAAAAACCGGCCCCTCAATATATGCTCCTGAACGTATACGCGTGTTTTTAGCTACACTAACTGGCCCTATAAGGTGGGCTCCATCCTCAATGGCTCCTAAGACCTTATGCTCCATTCGGGATAGAGCCCAACGGTTAGCTTCAAGCAAATCCCATGGTCTACCTACGTCACACCACTCGCTGATTGGAATCTCAGCAGTCAATATACATGCACCATCATTTGCCATCAAAGTTATGGCGTCAGTGATTTCCCACTCACCTCTAGATGAAGCTTTTATCTTCCTTGCTTTCTCAAAAATTTCCTCAGAGAAAACATATATTCCAGCGTTAGCCATGTTGGACGGCGCTTCCTCCCTTCTCGGCTTCTCAATTATACGCTTAACCCTGCCGCCTGCTGCTGTTTCCACAATCCCAAATTCCTCAGGATTATCCACTTTAACAACAGCCATGGTGGCTGTCGGCGCGTTATCCTTGTGAGTATCTAGCACTTTCTCTAAGGCTTTAGCAGTAAAGAGTAAATCACCATAAACAAGTAGAAAATCTCCACTCACATATGGCTCAGCTGCAGTGGCAGCGTTTCCTGTTCCTATAATAGACTCTTGATAAGCATATTCAATATTCAGCCCAATTTTCTCTCCATTACCAAAGTATCCCTGAATTTTATCTGCCATGTAATTTACAACGATCACTACGTCTCTTATTCCACAGGCTCTTATAGCTTCTAGGCAGTATTCAAGGATGGGTTTTCCAGCTATTTTTATCATATGCTTAGGCCTAGTTTCGGTTAAAGGGCGAAGCCTCACTCCTTCTCCAGCTGCTAAAATAACAGCTTTCATTCCTTAAGGCTCTCCTCAGCCTTTTTTATAGATGCTAATGCAGTCTCCATCATGCTTTTTGCTTTTTCACTTGATACGCCTTCAACGGTTACTCTTATTAGAGGCTCTGTTCCAGAAGCTCTAATTAAAATCCAACCGTCATCTGTGGATATACGAACACCATCCACTTTGGAGACTTCTCTATAGTTTCGTAGAATTTCTAGAAGATGTTTTTCAGCTCTCTCTAATACTTCATACTTTAACTCATTTGGGCATGGAATATTCTCCCTAAGCATAGGATGTTCTATGGCTTCAGCTATAAATTCTGAAAGCTTTTGATCTCTTTCTTCCAAATTCCTAAGGAGCAGTAAAGCTGAAAGAATTCCATCCGGACAGTAGTGGAATTCAGGGTGTATCCAAGCTCCACATGGTTCCCCGCCAAAAACAGCATTATGCTTCTTCACCGCCCGAGCGACGTAAACGTCTCCAACCTTTGTCCTAACAACCTTCCCTCCCTTAGATTCTACAAGCTCTTCTATACTCATTGAAGCTTCAACATTTGTTGCGACGATTCCTCCATGGCTTTTCTCTACAACATTTGAGGCATAGACGGCTAATACTCTATCAAAAGACACAAAGTTTCCCTTTTCATCTATAAAGGCTACTCTGTCTCCATCTCCATCAAAGGCTATGCCAACATCTGCGCCTAGTGACTTCACTGTTTTCGCTAGGTAGCCTAGGCTTTCGAAATTCGGCTCCGGCTTCCTTCCCGGGAAAAATCCATCCATTTGAGCATTTATTGCCACTACTTTACAACCGCTCTTTCTAAAGATTGTTGGCGCAATTTCGCTTGTAGCTCCACATCCAGGATCTACAATCAGACGCCATTCCCTATCAAGCTTAACCCTATTTAATAGCATTTCAACATATTCCTGGCTTTCATCTTTATAGATTGCCTGTCCTAGGTCTCGCCAGCTAGCTAGCTTAAAAACGCCGCTCCTTAAAATTTCCTCAATTTTGCTTTGTTTTTCCTCATCTATTGATGCACTGCTTTCATCGAAGATTTTTATGCCATTGTATTGAGGAGGGTTATGAGACGCTGTTATCATTACGCCAGCATCCGCTTTAAGCTTTCGTGTAAGATATGCAAGAACCGGTGTTGGTTGAATGCCTAAAAGTTGAACTTGAGCACCTGAAGCGATAAGTCCTGAAGTAATAGCTTTCTCAAGCATCAAACCTGAGGTTCTAGTATCTCTTGCAATTAGAACATAACCTGCTTCAGTAACCTCTCCGAGGGCATAACCAATTTTAACAGCTAAATCTGGCGTTAACTCTTCATTAACTAAGCCGCGAATGCCTGAACTGCCAAATAATTTACATGCCATAACATGGGCCTTCCTTAGCAAATACTAACTGAATATAAGCAGAGAATATTTAAAAGTATAAACAAATAAGCAGAGGTAACAGGATAAATCTAAAAATAGAGTTTCTTCTAGATTTTTCCAAGCTTCTTTAAGCTTTGAAGCACATTTTTAGGCGGAGGCATCTCCTCTTCCACTTTAGTTTTCTGCATGGTTGGTTCCGTGACCTTCCTACTCTCTATCTCATTTCTAGCCTTTTTCCTAAGCTCTTCTATTGCCTTAACTAGTTCCTCTAGAGCTGCAACTTTATCATTTAATCCCACAACTCTTATACCATCTGGCTGCAATGATATATAGACGGGCGGTATTCCGAACTTCAATTCCTTCCTAATGAACTGGATTATGGCTGGGAACTGCTTATTGTCTCTAAAAGTGAAAAATACTTCATCCTCAGTGATGGCGGAAGGTTCATCTCCTTGAATTGGAACTATTACCTCAGCGAGGCCCTTCATGATTTCCATATAAACATTTACGCGCTCAGAACTTAGTGATTCTAAACGTTCCTTAAGCTTATTCACCTTATCTTCAAGTTCTCCTGTCCTATCGACGAACGGTAAACCAGTAAGCTCACATAAGCGCTTCTCTACAGCACTCTTACGTTTAAACTCCTCTAATTCAGCCTGAGCCTCACTAAATTCAGTTTTACATTCACTGATAAAGTGATCAAGCTCAAGAAGCCTTGTAGCAAGTTTCTCCAGCTTAATCAAATCAGGCTTTCCCAAATCCGCTTTATCTTCAACGAGAGTAACCTTTAACACCTCTCCATCCATAATCTACACCACTCAGAATTGAAGGATAACCCCTAATAACAATTCCTAACATGCAGATATACATTAGAAAATTATACCATACACAATGAAGGTTGCCATTTTTTAACTTAACTTTTGTAAAAATGGATTATAGACGCAATTGTTTTTCAAAAAGGATTTTAGTAAAAATTTTGCTCAATACAATGGTGGATTATAAATAAGATCTGAGTTCGGATTTAACTTAAAATTCATAAATTAATCTCAGCACTTCTGAACAGCTAATCGTTAATGGAATATCTTCAATTTGAGAGAAGTAGAGAATCCCCTCTATCGGATGTTTTTGCAACTATTTAAGCTGGTAAAGAGCATCGTTACAGCCTTGGCATAAGATGCAATGACGCAAAGCTGCTATATTTGCCAAATGCGTAAGCCTATCATTCTCTAGGGATGCAATCAAGATAACATTACACTTAATACTTTCACGAGGAAGCTGAAATGTCAATGATGTAGGAATGATTTCATGTGATATTTTTAAGCATAACCATTCTTGATGACGTTGATCAAAATTTTGATAAAAAGTCTAATTTGTTACGCTTTCCAATTTTTAATAACCTACTGGATGATGCAGGCAGGCTTAATAGCAGTTGATATTTTTTCCAATTTTTGTTGCTCTTTTGTTATTATAAAAAAGGGTTTTCAATCGATGAGGCTTGAATGGATTAATAGCTTATCTTTATATATGTGGCGATAAGCTTGAAGTCTCTTCCAAAGTTTTTCATCACTTTTTTCAATTAACTCGCAAAGGGCTTTAAATGCCCATTCGGCTGCTTTTCTCCATGTATAATTTTTCCTAATGTGTTCAGTCGCGTGTTCTCCCATTTCCCTACAAAGACCTGGATCAGCATATAGCGTTTCTATTAAGTCTGCAAGTTTTTCCTCTTCAAAACATGCCCACTTACCGCCGCTAGTTATGAAGGATGGAACTTCTTCAAATCCACTTACTGGTATAAGAAAGCCTGTCTTACCATTGATGATAATCTCTGGAGGCGCTGACCAGTTTATGGCTATGCACGGGATCCCCATAGCGCCTGCTTCAACTAAAGTCATTCCAAAACCTTCAGCATGACTTGGTAGAACGTGGCATCCGCGCTTTTTGCCTAATGCTAACCCGTATATTTTTGGCATGTACCGATGGGGTAGCCTCCACACTCGTATGCCAATGTCCTCAGTGTAGGTTACATTCCTCACACCTAGCTTCTTTATCAATTCTAAGTCTTGTGGCCGCTTATCTCCATGGATAACTAGGTGCATGTCAGGCTTCTCTATCATGGCATACGCTTTAATAAGGGCAGGTAGGTTTTTTCGCTCATCAACCCTTCCTACGTATAAAACCACAAACTTATGATCCAGTTTAAGCTTCTCCCTAAGCTTTTCGTCTGCGTTTTGAGGGTTAAATATGTCCAATCTAACTCCATGGGGAACATAGTGTATCGGGGCTTTAACACCAGACCTCCTATATACGTTGCATGTAAACAGGCTTGTCCCCCAAACTTGATCCATAGCATTGCAGCCTTCAACCCACACATCATTTATAGAATCAGATTCCGCTACAGAGTAGCCTACTATTTTTAATGCTGGAATATGCTCCCTTAAAGCATATAACACGTGGAAGCTGTCTGGGTGACTCAGGCGGATAATAACCTTAAGGTGTAAGAACCTTATGTAGCGCTCTATATCCTCTAGCTCCAAATTCACGGAGCCTCTGGGCAGCACTCTTTTCATAAAACGGATTTTATCAATTTTTTCAGAAATGCTCCAAGGAATAATATATGTGGGTATACCAAGCTTGTCCAGTTCATTCATTAACTCTATTCCTACAATTGTCCAGCTTGATTCTCCTAAAAGTGGGGAATAAAAAGCAACACAATATCTTTTTCTTGGCTTCTTTACGTTTTGTAAAGCGGTTGCCGGGTCATAGGGCGTTTGCTTCTCAAAAGTTGTGGATACGCCCCTCCAGTAAAGGGGGTCGTACCGTTTTTCAATATTTTCCGCCATCTACATCATGTTTTCTTCCGATTTAACTATAATAAATTTTTTTAATCTCCTTTAGTGATTATTGAGTCTAAGAGCTCCACGTTACGGTAGGCTCTTCTATGTAGCTCCTTTCTCCATTCTGCAAAATTAGCTTTTATAACTTCACGATTATCCCAAATATCGTATATCTTTTCTAAGACTTCATCCGTTGCGATGCTATCCATTAAACAGGAATAATACTCATGATTGATCAAATAGGTTAGCCACCTAATTTTGCCCCCTAACTCAATTATTGGGAGCGCTGGGACCTCTGACGAAATAGAAAAGATAAATGAATGATATCTGGTGCAAAGTGTTAAGTCACATTGGCTGATAAGGGATAGGAACCTCTGAACGGTCCAGCCCTCATCATAGTTATAAAAGAAAAAGCTTGAATTTCTAAATTCAGAATGAAGTCTCATATTTAACTCATAATCGTCTCTACTAAATGTCAAAAAAGCAAGTTTAAATTCAGTGCCTATTAGCTTAAGGGCTTCGTGAATGGAGCCGATATATCTCCCTCTTGGCGGAAAATCTGGATGAAAATCCCTGATGCATACTCCCAACATTGGTTTATTCCCATCAGGTTTGCAGTCTCTACTTTTTGGAGGCTGCTTTAATAGAAATGCTAAGTCAGCGCATATATGAATTGGAGCTGAAACCCCTACATTATTTATCAGTATCTCCCTAGACTCTCGGTCTCTTGTAGTTATTAGATCCACCCTATTCAAGACTCTTTGGTAATACTCCTTTCCTCTCTCTGTAGAAATGCCTTGTACACCTACCCCAATAACTACATTAGGCTTTTTAAGCTCCTGAGCCCACTCCAAATACCTCATGTAATATTCCACATTTGCGAAGTCACTATCATATAGGAGGCCTCCACCACCAACAATTATAAGGTCTGCTTTTTCAACAAGCTTTTTTTCTGGGGGAGGGTGTGTACAAATAACCTCTACCGTAGGATATAATTGTCTAATTGCATCTACTAAAGCGTCTCTAATTGAGTCATCTCCTAAGTTACCATAGCCAGCAGCGTTAGCAATTAACACCTTTAATGAACGAGTCATTTCACTATAATATTATTTAAGTTAAGGGTAGTTATACACTTTGGGGTTTACGTTAAGTAAACTGCTTTATTCACCTAAAGTGGTTTATTTTCAAAGCTGCCTAGGTTCGAGTTAAATTTCATAAATAAGTTAAACTTTATCAAATTGTTTGACTGTAATTCTGTTGATGAAAATATGGTTAAAGTTATACTGAAAATTAGGAAGAAAGGCATCTTAATACTGCCTAAGTCCTTGAGGGAAGCTGCGGGCATAAATGAGGGTGAAGTGGTCGCTGAAGCTAGGGGGGTGAGATAGTAATAAGGCCCCTTAAGCCCAAGGTTGTGGATATAGATCCCAGTTTAGTTGATAAATTGTTCAGCGAGGAGGGGAAGCTTGAGGAGGAGAAGTTTAAAGGAATCCTTAGAGAGGTATGTAGTTGACGCTGGAGTTTTGATAGAGTATATTGTAAAGGGTTCACCTTATAGAGAAGCTGTTAAGAAGATGCTCGATGACGTGCTGGCGAAGGTTACGGAGCTATATTTAACACCCATCACAGTTTTCAGAAATCATATACGTAGCGGCTAGAATTTATGAGCTAGCTGGAATCGAGAAGCCTAATGAGGAGGGTTCTGAGCTACGTAGTCTTTTATAGACATACATAGCCCTTCCCCCTCGATTAACTCATTGGGGGCTCTTTGGGGGAACCCTGCTCCCCGCATCTGAAGGTTCAATACAGCTATAACGTCTCTATCCAAGATTACGTTACATTTTTCGCATTTCATGATTCTGCCCCCATAGGAAGCCATGCTTCCTGAACACAGGGGGCAGACTTTAGAGGAGTTTTTAGGATTAACATATTTTACTGGTAGGTTAAGCCATTTAAGCTTGTATTCAAGCATGAACTGGAAGGTTCTTGCGTTCCACTTTGATAGCTTTCGGTTCATACCCTTCGAGCCGTTAAGAATTCGCTTCTTTACACCTTTCAGGTTTTCAAGTATTGCTCCGCAATTCTTCTCATTGAGCTCCCTCGCTATGCTTGCGGTTAGCTTATGCATGAAGTCTCTCGCCTTATTCCTCTCACGCTTAGAATACTTCTTGAGGAGCATCCTTGATGTATTGGGCTTAATCTTAGATAGCCTTTGTATCCTTTGCCGCTTGACTTCATAGGCTCTGTGGATGTGATAGAGTCCTCTTAAGTCATAGCGCCTAATCTCGCCATCTATGAGAGCTGTTACGTTTGTCAGGTTCACATCAAATGAAGCCCACTTATCCGCTTTAGGCTCAACGTCCTTCTTGAACGTGATTATCAGTTCTTTCTCCGTTAAGATTAGTCCACCGATTCTGCTAAAATCGCTTGGAATCCAGTCGTACTTTTTTAAGTCAACTTCAAGATAACGTTTATTCGGTTCAATGCTT
>Ga0209394_1000305_pt1 | contig 42598 bp, 45 predicted proteins | sample JNZ201metaG_FD_184122 | JGI IMG/M metagenome (GOLD analysis project Ga0209394, IMG submission 184122) | Hot spring microbial communities from Jinze hot spring, China to study Microbial Dark Matter (Phase II) - JNZ 20120812A (SPAdes) (version 3) ...
TCTTCTACCCCGAAGAAGACTACCCAACCTACATACATGTATACCAATGTATTAAACGATCCTCAATATAAGCAGTGCTGTAGAGACTACTCCTATAGATGTCTTCTAGAGATCTACATAGATAAAACTGCCTCTATACTTAAAAAGATTTATAGGGCGTATCTAGAATCCTATATAAATGCTTTGAATGCTATAGCAATTTTCACATCAATAAGATACTTTATTTATTTAAAAAATTCTCACATCTTAGCATTAGCAGAATATAGTTATAATGAGTTTGTTAAATTTATCAATCAGAAACTAAATCTTTCTAATCAATTAATTGTATATAAACTCCATACAATTTTAGAAAATATTGAAAAATTTATTAGAGAATCCCTAGATACTTTAGAAATATACGAAGCAGCGTATGTATATGATGCTATTAAGAACCTTCTCTACCCCTCCTATCAATTAATTGATCAACTCACACTATATCTAATAAACAGATACTATGAGCAGAAGATGATTAGATATGTACATCCACTAGTGAGTTCGATAAGAGGTAGATATAGGATTAGGTGATACCCTTGCATTCACAATCTAAATCTAAAATAGCAGCCATTGTAAGAAGGGAACTCGCCCCCCTTATGAAAATTTTAGGTATCGATGCTATATTCATTATTGAGAATCAGAGCGAGATTTTAAATGCCCTGACAAAGCTTATTGAAGATAGAGATCTAGGAGTTATCATTGTACAGAGAAGTCTCGTTAAAGGTATCGATTTAACTACATACCTCCAAAACATTCACATCTACCCATCAATCATCGCCATTCCTGATACTCTTGACGATATTCTCGAGTCTCCAAAAGCTTTCTATAGGGATATAATTCGCAGATTTATTGGATATGAAGTTTACCTAGAATAGTATAAATGGGGTGTCGTCTGGAAATGATATCCATGTTCTATAATAGGCCTCCCACGTTTCAAAAACATATAATAATGCATCTGGCATCTCAGATATAGAGGTGCGGTTAATGTCTACCACTACTGGTCGCATATATAGGATTGCAGGTCCATTAATAGTGGCTGAAGGTCTCGGCAGAATTATGATGTACGAAGTTGTATATGTTGGTGAAGAGGGGCTTATAGGTGAGGTTATTGCTATCCGTGGTGATAAGATCTATATACAAGTTTATGAGGAGACAACAGGGCTTACTGTAGGTGAAAAAGTTGTTGCTTCAGGAAGACCCTTATCAGCTGAGCTTGGCCCAGGACTTATAGGTTCCATATACGACGGTCTTCAACGCCCTGAGAAGGAGATTGGTATACTGACTAGGAGTATATTTATCAGGAGGGGGGTTAAGCTGAATGCTCTAAGTAGAAATGCCAAGTGGAATTTTAGGAGAGAGAAAAAGTTGAATCTAGGGGATAAGATCAGCTCTGGCGATGTAATAGGATATGTACAGGAAACCCCGCTGGTTCTCCATAAGATTATGATTCCCCCCAATATTCATGGTAAGTTAAAGTGGGTGGCAGATGATGGTGACTACGGAATTGAAGATACCATTGCCATTATTGAATCTGATGGCAATAGCTATGATGTTAAGCTGTATCAGATTTGGCCTATTAGAAGACCTAGACCATACAGAGAGAAGCTAAACCCCATCGAGCCTTTGATAACAGGTATAAGAGTTATAGACCATGTATTCCCTATTGCTAAGGGTGGTAAAGCTGCTGTTCCCGGTGGCTTTGGCACAGGTAAAACAGTATTGCTACAGGAATTGACTAAGTGGAGCCATGCTGATATAGCTATATTTGTTGGATGTGGCGAGCGGGGAAATGAAATGTCGGATGCTCTAACAAGTTTCCTCAAGCTTATGGATACTAGAAGGGGTAGACCAATGATGGAGAGATCTGTATTCATTGCTAATACAAGTAATATGCCTGTTGCTGCTAGAGAAACTAGCGTATTTCTTGGTGTTACTATAGGCGAGTATTTTAGGGATATGGGCTATGATGTAATAATGGTCGCTGATTCAACAAGTAGATGGGCTGAGGCTATGAGGGAGATAAGTGGTAGGATGGAGGAGATGCCTGGTGAGGAGGGATTTCCAGCCTACCTATCTAGTAGACTGGCCGAATTCTATGAGAGAGCAGGTAGAATTGTAGCGCTTGGAAATCCAGAGCGCTTTGGAAGCCTAACTATATTTGGCGCAGTTTCACCACCAGGTGGAGATTTTAGCGAACCTGTGGTTAGAGGTACCGTTAGATATATTCAGAGCTTTTATGCGTTGGACTATGGATTAGCTACAAGGAGGCATTTTCCTGCCATCAACTGGCTTCAAAGCTACAGCCTATACATAGATTTCGTTAAGCTGTATTGGGATAAAATTTCTGAGGGAAGCTGGAGTAGAAATAGAGAAACCATGCTCAAGATTTTGCAGAGGGAAGCCGAGCTAAGTGATATAGTTAGATTAGTAGGTCCTGAGGCACTACCCGAGGAGGATAAGCTTTTGCTCGAAATGGCTAGGATTATAAGGGAGGACTTTCTGCAACAAAGTGCCCTCAATCCCGTTGATGCATATTCACCTCCTGAGAAGGGTATTGTGATGATGGAAGCTATAATGGAGTTTTACAGATTGGCTCAAGAAGCATTGTCTAAGGGTGTTCCTGTAGCCAGAATAAGGGAATTGAAGAGCAGGTATATGCTGTCCAGAATGAAGTTCTATGCTATTGGTGAACTAAAGAGTAAATTTATTCCTGAGCTTTTAGAAACCATGAAGAGGGAATTCCTAGATCTATTGGGTGGCTGAAATGTCTAGCTCTATACTAGCTGTCACAAAGTCAAGTAGACAAATTACCGGTGTTAGAGGCTCTCTCATATTTGTTAAAGCCTTGGGTGGTATCAGATATGGTGAGCTTGTAGAGATAGATGTTGATGGCGATTCTAGGCTCGGCCAGGTAGTTGATGTAAGTAGAGATATAGCATTAATACAGATATTCGGATCTTCCCTAGGTGTCACACCAGGTAAAACTATTGTTAAATTCCGTGGTGAGACTCTAGCTATACCAGTTTCATCAGATATGCTTGGAAGAATATTTGATGGATTAGCAAGGCCAATAGATGGCGGACCTCCGATAGTACCTGAGGATTACCTAGATATACATGGAGAACCGCTAAATCCAGCCCTAAGAATTCCGCCGTCTGAACCTATAGAGACCGGAATTTCTGTTATTGATGGCCTCCTGACATTAGTCAGAGGCCAGAAACTACCAATCTTCAGTGGTTCTGGGCTACCTCATAATAGAATTGCCATGCAAATAGTGAGACAGGCAGCTGTTAGGGGTTCTGGTGAGAGATTTGCTGTCGTATTTGGCGCTATTGGGGTTACACATGAAGAGGCCATGTATTTCCTGAATGAATTAAAGTCTATGGGTGCACTGGATAGAACCATAGCATTTCTAGCACCTGCATCAGCGTCAACGGTTGAAAAGCTTGCACTCCCGAGAGTTGCACTAACAGCGGCTGAATTCCTTGCATGGAGGTATGGTATGCATATGCTGACAATATTAACAGATATGACCAACTACTGTGAAGCATTAAAGGAGATCTCAGCTGCTAGAGAAGAGGTACCTGGCAGAAGAGGATACCCTGGATACATGTATACGGATTTAGCAACAATGTATGAAAGGGCTGGTAGGGTTATCGATCAGAAAGGTAGTATGACCATAATGCCTATACTCACTATGCCTGATGACGATATAACTCATCCGATACCAGATTTAACTGGCTATATAACAGAGGGGCAGATAGTTCTGTCAAGAGATATGTGGCGTAAGGGTGTGTATCCCCCTGTAGATGTATTCCTATCACTGTCAAGACTCATGAAGGAGGGAATAGGACTGGGTAAAACTAGAGAGGATCATAGAGAGGTATTTGCACAATTAATATCTGCATATGCAGAGGGACAGTATTTAAGAGAATTAATAACAATAGTAGGTACAGAATCCCTTACTGCAAGGGATAGGAGGTATCTAGAATTTGCTGATAATTTTGAAGCCAAATTTATTAGCCAAGGTGAACATGAAAGAAGAGCCTTTGAAGAAACACTAGATATAGCATGGAGTCTCCTATCCATTCTACCTGAAGAAGAGTTGCGGCAGATAAGTTCAGAGACCATGAAAAAATACCACCCAGCATACAGAAAACAGGTATCAAGCCAATGAGTAGCGAAATCCTAAGATTACCAAGACCAACAAAAATAGAGTTAATCAGACTTAGAAGAAGATTGACAATAGCCAGAAGACTTCATAGAATTCTACGAGATAGACTAACATTCCTTTTACAGGAGTTTTACGTTGTGCTTAAAAAGGCTTATGATACGAGATCTAAACTCAACAAGCTATTGAATGAAATATACTATTACTATTATATAGCTCTTTCACTCCACGGCTTGGAGTATCTGGATGTAACCTCACTAGCAACAGCTAAAGGTATTAGTATTATAGCTGGGGTTAGAAATGTTATGGGGGTTCCTGCACCAATGATAGAATTAGCTATGGTTCCAGAAAGTTCTAGCATTTTACCAATAGAGGTCAGTACTATTCAAAATAAAAGAAGAGAAGTTTTAGAGACTATTACGAGATTGGCAGAGTATGAGAAGGAGTTGCTGAATTTAGGAAAAGAAATAGCGAGAGTAAGGAGAATTGTTACGATGCTTGAAAAAGTTCTAATACCAAGGATACTAAAAACTATAATGTATCTAACAATGAAATTTGACGAAATGGAACGGGAGGAGAAGGTAAGATCACTAAAAATAAAGACCCTTCTATTGCAAAAAAGCTAGCAAAATACTTCTTACCGCGTTTCATAAGAGTTCAAATCATTTTTATTCTATAAGATTTAGAAGCCAACGATGCTGTACAAGACGCGTATAGAGCTCCTTCTAGGAATGTTGTTCCTAAACTAAATCTATCTAGCTTCAATAATAGTGATTTAGGAGCATCATACTTGCTAGCATCTTTTAGCTGGATCCAAATCTCCATTGTCTCCCATAACTTGTATAGATTCTATGGCTTGATAATACCTTTGTATAAAATCCGTACCAAAAATCGTCCTTAAGATTTATTGTTATAAAAACAAGTCGTTCTCCAGATGACTTATTGCTAACCAATACAAATCTAGCACAGCTTTTACATACTTAAATCTCTACATTAAGCTTAAGCTTCCTAGTATCTACATAATATTGCTAAAATACAAATCAGAATGCAGATGGTATTTGTATCGCCTGCTCTTTATTTAAAGTATGATAATAAAAAATATAAAAAGAGAGTTGCCATTACCATTTATAAGCCTCTTTAAAGGTGTCCTTTAATGCTTTCGACACGCGACGTGGTCGGCGTCATTCTTGCTGGTGGTGAAGGTTCTAGATTTAAACCATATACAGACATCATCCCAAAACCAATGATTCCCATAGGATATGATGAAAGACCTATTTTAGAACACATAGTTTGCTGGTTAAAGAGGTTTGGAATATCTAAATATGTGTTCTTAGTTGGATATAAATGGAAACAAATAAGAAATTATTTTAACAATGGTTCTAGGCACGGTGTAGAAATTAGGTACAGTATTGATGATGAAATCCACAAGGGAACGGGAGGAGCCCTTTTAAAAGCGTTCAAATGCGGTCTAATTGATAACATTGTACTGATTTGGTACGGTGATATACTAGCACTTGTAGACATTCACGATCTCTTAAATAAGCATTTTGCATGGAATTCCGATGCTGTCGTAGTTCTTGCAGATAGATACCAAGTACCGGTTGGTGTTGCCTCTATAGATGGTAATAGAATTGTTAAGCTGGAGGAGAAACCGTGGCTAGATTTGTATGTTACAATAGGTGTCCTAACACTAAATCTATCTATCCTTAAAGAAGTTGAGAAAACAATGGGAACATCATTTGATATAATGAGCGATCTAATTCCGTGGATGATATCGAAGGGATTCAATGTTAGAGCTTATCTATATAGAGGTACTTGGTATGATATTGGAAGTCTTGAAAGATATAGAAAAATGGATCCGGAGGCCGTAAAAGGATTCCTATGTCAATAATAAATTTATCCTCATCAACCTCACCACATCTAACATCTACGTTATTCTAATAAAACGCGTAGGAACATTGTAATGAAGTAGGTATAGGTGATAGATGTTCTATGGCATCTTTATAGACAATTTTAGAATAAAATGTACTATCCTATGGACTCCTTATCAGGTATACTGATATACTCTATTTTTATTTTTATGGAAAGATTTGTATAACACTGGTTATTTATCTTGCACTGGTAATCTTTTTAACCATACCATTATTTAATACAATTAGATAATCAGCTACATCTCTATATGCCGATATTGAGTGACTCGCTATAATATTTATACCACCGTCTATAGCGTTCATTTTAACAACCTTCTTAATCTTTCTAAAATACTCCTTAGATAGATTTGTATGTGGCTCATCCAATACTAATATCCTCGGTCTATAGATTAGTATGGATATTAATGCAACCACCTTTTTATAACCATAGCTGAGGGTATGGGTTGGCCTATTTAATATATCTCTATCCAATTCAAAGAATTCCAGCCATTTACTAACCTCCTTATCTATTTTCTCAAAATCTTTGCATATTTGTTTAATTGAATATGTTACTTCATCGTATACTGTAGGATTGAATAGCATGAGATCTGGATTCTGGAATAGAACTCCAAAAAACCTTCTATACCGTTCCTTCCCATAGATGGATTCCCCATCTAGAAGAACATCGCCTTGAGCAGGCTTTAAAAGCCCTGATAGTACCAGTAGAAGAGTCGTTTTGCCAGCTCCATTAGGTCCTGTAATAAGATAGGTCCTACCTTTTACAAATGTATAAGTTATACCCTTTAGTGTGTAGTAGTCAGCACCGGGATATCTATAGTATACATTATTTAGATGTAGCTCCATCATTTCAACACCAAGATAGCTATAAACACCATAGACAGTATCGCGATAATTACAATGTAGTCTAGCAGCTTTAGTGTATACTCATTTCTTAAGCTTTTTGATGCTAAGGTTCTAGATTTCATAGCTAGGGCTATATTCTGTGAAATGTATTCCGAGTGGAGCAGTGTATCACCTATACTAGACGTCAGTATTATCCAGATATATCCCCTTTTATTTATAATATTCCTAGAGAATCTCATTAATAGAATATCTATTTGCAGTCTTGATATCTTTAGAAATATTGTGGAGAATGCGTATATGGCTCTACCTAATGCTCTTGAAAAAATTGATATAATTTCTCCTATTTCTCTTAAACCAACAAGAATAGAGAATACTATCATAGGTGTAGACGATGAAAGGGATACAAAGATAGTTCTAGTCATAGATGCTACTACGCTATACTTATCTGTATATAGATAAATTGATGGAAGTCCTAGAAATGCCGCCAAAAATATTATGAACATGTATGTCTTGAGTATATTAGTTAATATTCTTCGCGAACCTATTAATAATAATTGAACTGCGCATATTCCTATTACGATGATTCTAGCCGTATCATTAGAGCTGTATGCAGCTATAATGGTTAGTGAAATAAATATTATGAATACCGTTAGTGGACTCAAATATCTTGTTAGTCCATAATTGTATCTACATATTCCATGCGAAAAAACTTCAATCATATCTGCTAGTTCATGTAGTACTTTAAATAGCGTATCGTTGTTCATTTGTTTTTCCTCAAGATGAAATGTCTTACTATAGCTTCAAGTAGAAGCATTATACTCACTCCGATAATTCCAGTTAAAATATAGCCTAGCCATTCTGGTAGACCTGGCACCATGTAGTCTTTCAGTGGAGTCCAGTTAAATTCTGCTTCACTTAATCCAAGTTCTTCTGCAATAATATCTAGAGGTTCGTGGTATCCAACTAAATTAGCTAGATATACACCAAATACAGGACTTATAACAATTAATGCTATTAAAAGATATATATGCCTCCTACTCATAATCTCTCTACCTCTCTCCCTCTATCACCTTAGGGTACTTGGATCCTATATAACTTAGAATTGATCCTGTTATACTGCCCTCGATAACTCCTAGAATGGTGTGCCACATAGCCATGGAGGGTAAGCTTATCATTAAGCTATAGCTAATTCTATTAAGGATGTAGCCTGCGATACCTATTTCTAGACCTGCCAGTGTGCCTGCTAAGGCAAGACTGATCCAGCCTGCTATTAATCCAGCTATAAATCGAACAAATTTCACATTACTATGGATTAACTTCACTACAGTTCTATACAATACGTAGCCCATAAAAACAGATACTATAGCCATGTTTAGCATATTTGCTCCAAGAGCTGTTATACCACCATCGTGGAAAACTAGACACTGAATGATCAATACTATAGCCATAGCTAATGCCCCTAACCAAGGACCTAGTAGGATGCCGGCCAAGGCACCGCCAACAAGATGCAGACTGGTCCCCCCAGGTACAGGCCATGCAATCATTTGTGCAACAAAGATGAAAGCTGATAATGTAATAACTCTAGCGAGTACGATTTCATCTAACAAACTACTTTTTTTAATAGCGTATCCAACTATAGCTAGAGAGACTATATACGTGGCTATGGCTGTATATGGATCTAAAAAGCCGTCAGGAATGTGCATCAAAGTACACCTGGCTACTAGCCAGGTGTACAATAAGAAGTTTATATATCTTTATCGTCTAAATATTTAAAAGAAGAGGGTAGTAGGCAATACTACCAGTACTGTTACGAGAGGTATCGGCTAAACAAAACATGTAGCACAATTTCAACCAGTAGCCCCCAGTTATTACTCAAAGTAGCTCCAGCAACTATAAGGAAAACAACAAAGATATTTTGAATACTATCTTAACTATATGGTTGTCTAGGACACCTCTCCCCTAGTTTTCTACCTATTTTGTCTGCAATTTTTATTAACTCAACTAATTTCTCTGGCATTATTTCATATGGTATTCTGGAGAAGCCTAACGACATTTTAGCTCTTTCAGCAATCTGATATAACTCATCATCTGTAACATTCTCCAAACCAAGCTCTTGTAACGTTATGGGTAGACCTATTGAATGTGCCCAGCATATATACTCCTGTATCATTGGCGGATCCTCAGCTACAATTTCAACAAGTGTTCCAAAAGCTACCATTTCACCATGATATTGCATGGGCTTCATTTTCTCCTCTAAGGCACTTAAGCCATTGCCAACAGCATGAGCCAGAGCAGTACCGCAGTTTTCAACTGCTAATCCGCTGAGGAGTGTATTTGCATACACAACCATATCCAAACTGGGTGTGACAACCCTGGTCCTAGCTGAATCCATAGCCAGTACTCCGTGTCTACGGAGAATCTCCCAGGCATGACTTGCAAATATGAACCCTACATCGAAGGGTTTCAGCGGTTCTACACCTTTTCTACCATTATAATCCATGTATACAAAATTGGATTTGTTGCCTGCAAAGATTGCTCTTGCCTCCCAGTAGTGCGATGCTGCATCTCCCATACCAGCTGCTAGAAATCTCGGCGGTGCCTTTGCAATAACCTCTGTATCAACTATAATAATATCTGGATTCCTGGGAAAGAACAGTAATTCTAAAAGTTTGCCTGGATACGGCTCTGTATATATTACTGAGTGTGCTGTTATTGGTGCGTCTGTAGATGCTATTGTTGGAACCATTACTGCGGCTAAACCATTTGGTATCGCTACAGCCTTAGCTGTATCTAGAGCCTTACCACCACCAATGCCGATAACCATGTCAACACCATTTTCAATAGCTATAGATGAGATCCTATTAATCTCATTCCAACTACACTCTCCACCAAAAACACTGTAGATAAAATGGATATCAAAATTCTTTAAGCTAGATCCAATGATGCTGCCAACAATGTTCCAAACGATCTTATCAGATAAAACAAGTGCCCGTTTTCCAAATCTCTTAACAAGTTTACCTAGATAGACCAGTACACCTCTACCTTGAATATACATACCTGGGCTTTTAAATCCACGAATATAGTACGTCGAAAAATTTCCCATTATATCAAGCTCCACTAAACTTCACCACCGTGGTCTACTACCCTTTGTCCAAGTAAAAATTTTAATGGCTTTCAGTCTTTACATTACATACTATTTTGCAGTCTGAACATTTCATCATCATCTATATCGGTTATCAGTATGAGAAACATTACTATTCAATACAGTTATCAATGAAAGATCTTTATTCAATACTTCATGAAACCGTACTGCCGTTACATTTCACCTTCATTTTAGAAAGATACGAATTGTATAGTACGGCAGAACATTAACATGGATATTCATTAAATTGTGTGCAAGGGCTTTCTTACTAATAATTATCTGCACTTTTAATTCTTTATCTTAGGAAACTACGACATTTTAATCTCAATAACTTTATAAGGTAGGTTAGAAGCTGATAGGTTAACTCGGTGATATAGTGACCAGCATATTATGGATACCAGTAATATTTGCATTAGCAATGGCTATGATAATTGTAGGCATGCTGCTTATATTTATCTCAGCTCTATCTGCTAAAGATAAAGAGGTTGAAAAGAGAACCGAAGCTGGCGGTATCATTATTCTAGGTCCTATACCAATTGCTTTTGGAACTAGTAAGAAAATTGTGAAGAGCCTACTCATAATTTCAATAATATTCTTTATTGTTATTCTAACTATTTTTATATTACTTAATAGTGGTTTACTATTCCCAAGATATTAGTCACATTTTTAACACTATCGAACAAGTACAGCTATTGTAGCACGTATTTATTCCACTCACCTTTTTACCAGATTTTTTAAAAGATTGAAACCGAATTCCTCGTCTAGTACCCTATACAGTTTTGAAAGCGGTAATCCGACCACGTTATAGTAGTCACCTATTATGGATTCAATGAAAAATGCTGCAAGACCCTGGATAGCATATGCACCAGCTTTATCAAGAGGATTCTCGATACTAATATAGAGTTTAATTTCGTCCTCTGTAACATCTCTAAACTTTACTATTGTTATGTCAGTAAACTCTGTTGTTTTTCCGGTTTCCTTATCAAGTAGTGTAACACCGCCTATAACCATGTGGTACTTTCCACTGAAACTCATTAACATCCTCTCTGCTTCCTCAATAGTTTTAGGCTTTCCTATAACACCAATCATAGGATTAAATATAGCTGTGTCAATACCTATAATTATTGAATTATGGGGCGCTCTATCAAATACACTTAACACCTTTCTCTTGCTATTTTCAAGTACTGTTCTAAATGGATCCCCAACATATATTACCTCCTCTACATTAGGTGCAATTGCTACTACATCGATTCCCATTTTCCTAAAAAGTTCAATTCTTCTTAAACTATTTGAAGCGAGAACTATACACTTCAAGATTAATGTCACCTTCTCGTACCATACAATAATTAGTACCTAGTATTTTAATCTCATTGTATGAGCAATGGTCTCTCTTAAGTTTTTACAGCAAAATCCATTATATCTGTATCTAACAGCTGCCCAAATCTTTAGCAGAATTACCGCAAAACCTTCAGTACATACAATAGTAGTAGGGATAGCAATGTAGAGGTGAGCGATACAACAACTGAGGTGGAATAGAGCATCTTATCTATTAAGCTATAGAGATATAGTGTACTCAATAGCGTATTTTCAAGAGAGCCTCTCAACATCATTATAATTCCTATGGTTATAGAATCCTGTCTTTTAGTTTTAACATAGACTGGCAGACTACATCCAATTAGCTTACCTATTGTAGAAGCTATGAAAAGCGGTAAGAATACATACATATTAACCATTTTAATTTCAATAGATAGTGCAACATATACAAATAGCAGTGGTAGGAATACCCAGTGAAGAAGTTTATTTATAGAATCAGCCAAATCCATTGCAATAGTATCTGATCTAAGTAAAGCATCTCCCCTAATCATAACAATATTCAATACTAAACCCATAGTATAGGCAACTAATAGCTCATTCACACCCATCCATACTGTGATAGCTACTGAAAGCCCGAGAAGAGCCATAGACAAAGCGTGTATGACCTCTGTTTGGAGACGTCCATGGACTTTCTTAGCATATTGTCTAAATAAACCTATGAGTACACAACTAATGATGACAACTATGAGGAAAGCCATATAGCTGAAGTAACTGGCACCATTTAGGATTGGAATGGCCATCATAAATATGGCAATGATCGCAATAATATCATCGACAATGCTTGCAGTTGTTACAATATCATATACAAAAGGTTTATTAATAGTCAACATAATCGATGATGCCATCTCGGAGGCTGTATTGGAAAGTACTATCGATAGTAGTATTGAAGTATATAAATTCATAGTGATGGAGTACAATATAGCGAAACATAGGAAAAACGTTGCTACGACACCGGCTAAACTAACAATAATACTTAAGGAGATTCTTCTTAAAACAACATTATAGTTTGTCGAGAAGCCTATATAGAACATAAGAAAAATTGATGCTATTCTAGAAAACAACTCCAACTCTACACCTTTATCTATTAAACCAAGTACGTAGGGCCCAACAACAATTCCTGCAACAAACCATGAAATAATAGATGGTATTTTAAACCTGCTAAGGATGAGTTCAAATACTTTGGCGAAAGCCAGTCCTAAAAATATTATATAGACTGAATGGTTAATCATATAATCTATCCCATTACATTTTAAGATTTTCAAGTTGAAGTCATTTTAATGAAAATTATATACACAGTTAAAAACTGTATTTTAACAGATTGCTATAAATGCTATGAATAGATAATAGATAATAACTTGAAAGAATGATTGAACTGTGCAATGCCACGATCCACACAATAGACTTATGATACGTCTCTCCACAGTATTCCTAAACTGTCTGCATATCTATACACTTCCTCCAGCTCATGTGGAGATGGTCTTCTCGAAATATCGCTGTATTCGCGTGCCTTGTATTCTGGTCTATACTGATCCATTATGTTAACGATTACACGATCTCTTTGAATGTTGGTGGCAATCCACTTTAGTATAGGTTTAGAACAACATTCTATGTGATTAGGTAGGACGAGGTGCCTTATTATCATATCTCCCCATCCTATAGCTGTCCTAAGATTTCTTGTAATAACATCTATGTATCTGGGTACCTTTGATAATCTCAATGCGCACTCATTATTACCATACTTAAAATCTGGAAGCCATATATCTATAACATGGTTAAGCAATTTCATGGCTTCTTCACTCATGTAGAAATTGCTATTCCATAGCTGTGGTACATTTACATCAAGATGCTTTAAACTGGCTAAGATATTATAGAGATTCGGTGTTGGTTCTCCACCTACATGATTTATATTCCTTGCACCATTTATTCTTAACTCTCTCTGTATTACATATAAGCTTCTAGGATCTACCTCAACTCCACCATAGGGATTTTCTTGTGATATATCCCAATTTTGACAGAATACGCACCTAAAGTTACAGCTTCCATAGAATATTGTACCGCTTGGGACAAGAGGAGCTTCTTCGCCTATGTGAAGAAACCAGCTATGGACATACGATGTGGTAGAAAGTTTACATACACCCCTATTTGTATACGTTCTGTCTACTCCGCATCTCCATTCACAAAATCTGCACATTCTTAAAATCCTCATAGCAATTTCTATATCTAGATCTAGAAGACTGGTATCAGCCGTACCGTACATCTTCTTAAATTCATCGAACTTTATACCGCTTTTTTTAACCTCATTCCATAAACTAGTAAAATATTTGGTTAACTCATTATGTATACCCCATAGAGTTTCTATATCATCTACGAGTTTAGCATCCTTTGGAAGAGGAACTGCTTTAGCTATATGGAATTTTGCTGGATAGTCATCGATAAACACAGAGTAATACCATTTAAGCACCCTTCTAAGGGTCTCATTACTTAGCGCAGCAATAGCATCTGGTCTTACTATGAACCAATAGCTACCTCTGAACAGCTGTACCACCCCCATCTAATGTATTCCCATTTCCTATACCCCGATATTCATCATTACTCAGTGGGCATGACTTAAGACATCTATAGTTTTATTTAGCTTAAGTGGGATAAAGAATGTATATCAGAATACCTATGTATGTCTTAAATATCTGAACTCGTAATATCAACTTCAAGATGTTTAATAACCAATATAACCAGACACCATGGTGTAGAATTTTGAGAAGGGTATATATTGCTGGTATAGGTATGACTAGGATTGATAGATATTATGAGAAAGGCTATATGCAACTAATCCACGATGCAGCTATAAAAGCATTCAACGATGCCAAATCCTATGAACCTGAGGCAATTGTTGTTGGTAATATGCTGAGTAGCTCACTCTATAATCAGGATTCCCTAGCAGCACTAGCACTAGATGCAATAGGTTTTAGAGGTCTTGGCGGTCTTAAAGTTGAAGCTGCATGTGGAAGCGGCGGCCATGCTGTTGTTGTTGGTTATTCTCTCGTTGCTTCTGGACTATACGATCAGATTATGGTTATTGGTGTTGAAAAAATGAGTGACTATCCAACTTCTACCGTAACCTCGGCCCTTGCTCAAGCTGCTGATGCTGAATATGAGTATATCTATGGTATAAGTTTCCCAGCACTAAATGCACTTGCAATGAGACTTTATATGCTTAAATATGAGGCTAAAAGAGAGGATCTGGCCCTATGGCCAGTTAGAATGCATGAGTACGGTTCAAAAAATCCTTATGCTCAACTAAGAAATAGAATAACTGTTGAAGATGTTATTAACTCTCCTATAATCTCAGATCCGATAAGACTTATGGACTCGGCACCCATTGGAGACGGGGCTGCAGTACTTATATTGGCTTCAGAAGATAGTGCAAAAAAGATCTGTGACACACCTATAGAGATAGCAGGTGTAGGACTTGGAAGCGAAGGCTTAGATCTATCCTCGCGAGAAGATATTCTCAATCCAATAAGTATAAGGAGAGCAGCTGAAAAAGCCTTTAAAATGGCTAAGCTACATCCTAGTGCTATAGACATTGCTGAGATACACGATGCCTTCACGATAACAGCTCTACTGTCTATAGAAGGATTAGGATTTGCAAAGCTAGGAGAATCCTGGAAACTTATAAAAGATGGAAAATTTGCCGCCGGAGATAGACCGAGTATAAACCTAAGTGGTGGTCTCAAAGCTAGAGGGCATCCTGTTGGTGCTACTGGTGTATATCAAGTTGCTGAAATAGCGATGCAACTTAGAGGCGACTTTCCAGGGGTTAGACTAAACAGTGCTGAAATAGGGCTTGCAATGAATACAGGTGGCGTGGCAACACTAACCTCTGTAATCATATTAAAGAGGTGAATAGCATGAGGATGTCACCTGTACGTGTATGGAGAGAAAAAGGGTCTAGATATAGGTTAGAAGGTTCAAAATGTAAAAAGTGTAACCGTGCATTTTATCCACCAAAGCCTTCATGTCCATATTGTGGACATCACGAAACCGAAAACATCAGTCTTCCAAGAAGAGGAAGAGTTGTCTCATGGACGATAGAGTACACTGTTCCGGAGGGATACCGAGAATATGCACCAATAATAGTTGGATTGATAGAGCTTGAAAATGGTGCCAAAGTTGTAGCACCAATAGTAGATATAGATGTAGATAGAATCCACGAAGGTATGTATGTAGAAGCTGTACTAAGGAAAATATTTGAAGACGGTGCCGAAGGTATAATAGTTTATGGGATAAAGTTCTCTCCGTCTATATAGCTTTACAAATATAATTAACGCGAACCAGTAACCTTCATATACACCGATATATACTAGTTAAAGCTGGAATTTACATTGAATTAGGGGCTAGAGATTTGGTCAGTATCAAGGCTATAGTATATGGCATGAGTATTTTAATGCTTTCAGTCACAATAATGTTTCTAATTATTGGCATAGTATTTTATGTACTATATAGCTACTTAGAGGATGCGATTGGATTGAATAGCGTGCTAAAATATCTAACTGTAGTGCTAATATCATTATCTATTTCCATCATATTTATTCTAATCTTTAGAGGAAGCGTCATTACCGATATAACTGAGGGTTTCAGTATTGTACTTATTACTTGGCTAGTAGTACCTCTTATAACGACGTTTGTATATTTAAATCTAACAGATCTAAGCTTTATAGATGCATTCTTTGAATCTCTAAGTGGATTCTCAGGTACAGGGTTAACAATGCTTACTGTACCTGAGAGCTATCCTCATATCATACTAATGATGCGTGCTGTAACACAATGGCTTGGTGAAATAGGTATTGTTGTTGTATCAGGAGTTCTTCTGCCATTTGTTCACCGTAGTATAAGAACAGTTTACATTGTTGAACGGGGTCCGCTTCTCGCACCAACCATAGCTTCTACCATGAGAAGACTTTATACTGTATATGCGATATATACATTTATTGGCATATTAATTTTATTATTCAGTGGAATGGATCTTCCAGATGCTATTATGCACTCTATGACAGCTATAGCGACCGGAGGAATGTCGTCACATTCACAGAACATAGGATTCTGGTTTAGTGGAACAAATTATACAATTCTATTTACATCATCTATAATAATGATTATAGGTGCGCTTAACTTTATCGATACCTACAATCTATTAAAAGGAAAGTTAAAGGATTTTGTAAGATCATCAGAGGTTAAGGGTCTCTTCTTACTATTATCTACACTAATTGTTTTAATTATGATATATTCGATGGTTACTAACAGCCGCAGTAAGATGATTTCGTGGATTTATCACTTGGTATCTGGGTATACTACCACAGGATTTCAGTTCATCGATATCCATAGCGAACCAGAATTAATTAAATTAATTCTAATCTGTGCTATGATTATTGGTGGTGCAACTTTTTCTACAGCTGGTGGTATAAAGACCAGAAGGATTTTAATAGTATTAAAAAGTATTTTATGGGAATTTCAACGACCATTTAAGTTGAGAGGCGCTATAATTGTAAGAAGACTAGGTTCTGAGGAACTAGATGATGAAACTATATTCTCAGCATTGTCATTTTCTATAATATATCTATTTGCAATATTACTATTAGGTAGTGTACTGCACATATCACTAACAATCGAAGGAATACACAGCTATACATTTATAGATACTTTATTTGAGACCGTGTCAGCACTATCATGTGTTGGTTTAAGTACTGGCATAACATCACCGTCACTTCCAGTAATGTCTAAAGTAATTTTGATGGTAGCGATGTATATGGGCAGACTAGAATTTCTACCCATATATCTTTTTATTGGCTGGTATTATAGAAGGAGTGCGACATTTCATTAACAGTAATTACAAACATTATATAGATTTAAATGTCAGTAAGGTAAATATAACCTTGGTAGGTATGGTATATGAGAGTATTGCTTATTGGATTTTCAAAAGAATTGACCCAATTTATTGTAGAGCTTGTTAGAGCTGGCACAGATGTTGCCGTTGTAGACAGCGACTCCAACCGAGTTGAGGGTCTAAGAAGAGAACTAGATATAGCTACATTTGTTGGAGATTTACTTGACCTTGATTTATATAAAGAGATAGGTATGCCGAGGACCGACGTAGTCATAGCCGCCCATACAAACGATCTTATTAACATAGTTGTATGCTCATATGCTAAGTACCTAGGCGTCCCACGAATTATTGCTGTTGTTAATGATAACAAAGTGGCATCTATACTAAGGGAACTCGGTCTTGCAAATGAAATTATTGTAAAGCCCAGTGAGCTTAGCACTATTCTTAAGGAGAGACTTTACAACATGAAGGAAATGGAAATAGCCCAAAATCAACTTCTAATTCTATTGGATTCTTCAATACATACAAAATTAGTTGATAAAAGCATAGAAGAACTTACAGAAATGGGTGGCCAGGTAATCTTTATTATCGATAAAGAAAACAATGTAATATATCCAAATAAAGAATACAAAATTCAAAGAGCCGACAAGATATTTATTCTAACATCATCTCAGAACATTCAGCGTATTATTGGTTTATAGATCTGACCTCCTCCCCGCCCTAAAGGACTAGGCTTTCGGGATTGTAAAAACTTTTAAATGCTATATGTCAGTATGAATATCATAGGAACATGTCTAGTTTAAGTGAAGCCGTCATGGATATTAGAGAGATTCCTATGGCATCTCTCTTAGAGTACATTCAACCATATCTAAATCTAATTATAGCTTTACTCGTAGTAGCTATAGTTTATTTCATTGCTAAGAGGCTCCTATATAAGTTAAGATTAAGAGGCTTGATCACGCATGGAACAGAGGGTACACTTCGGGCGGTAATTCTGATTGCTATGATGGTTATAGCTCTTCCTATCGCATTTTCATCAATCTTCCAAAGGTATGAAATTGCATGGCTCTCAATAGCCACCCTAATTTTTATAGGTATTGTAGTAGTTGTATCGTTGTATAGTTATATAGAGAATTCTTTAATGTATTTAATTGTTATATCGTCAAGTATAGTTAGAGAAGGCGACAATGTTGAAATAGTAGTCGATGGTAAAAGCTATACAGGGAGGGTTATATTAGCTGAGGGTAGCCATATGATACTGAGAACAAATCATAATGCTTCTATATTTATACCATATAGAAAAGTTTTCAATGCAATCATTGTAAAGAAGCAGCATACATTATTGAAATTTATGGTAAAGATATATGGCTATAATCTAGATGTTAAAACACTCATAGAGAGAATAGTGAATGTGCTTAAAAGATCTAAAACTATTATTAGAGAAGAAATATCTGTAAAACCACACGAGATTTCTGATAATAGTGTAACACTAGCCATCGAACTGGGTATAATGAACCCGAGTAGTATAAATGAATGCTATGAAGAGGTTGTTAAGAACCTGACATCAGAACTTCCATACCGAGTAGATATAGAGGTGATAGACTAGCCTATCATTCAAATATTGTATTCTATACATAACTGTACGTCAGATTGCCGAGTACATGCAAAGTAGTAAAAGACGATTAAACATTCAAAACTTACCATCAATCATGAATCAGCCTACCGTACAGCATTAAAATAGGAATACCATAGCAGCTTCTCAGTAAGATTGAAAAAGAGGAGAACTATGTTCTATCATTCCCCGCCTTGTCTTCTACTATTGTATACCCTTGTACCTCTCTTATCTAATATTTTTCGTAATCTCCTTTCTAAGATAGTTAGCACCTCTCTAACACATGTAGCTAGATCCCAGCATTGCGAATTTGCAGCTATCGTTCCAATATTTGTAGACATCTTTATAGATACATCATATTGCTTTCTTTTTTCAACGGTAACTTCCTCTATCCTACCTCGTTGTTTAACCTTAAGCTTAAAGTCTATTACCCTTACGTATCTCGAAAATTTAGAGAGATAACTATTAACTAGCTTCTCTACTTGAATTCTTGTTAGCTCATCCTCGATAGCTTCTGAAATTTTTGCCTCTATGGGCTGTAGTACCGTAAAACTCTCTAGATATTTCCTCAATATATCTATACTACTTACCACACCTTCAACAACATCATTGCTAGAGACCACAGGTGCTCCGGATATTTTATTATCTAAAAGAATTTCGGCAACTCTACCTATATCTATGCTAAGTGGTATTGTTATAGGTGGTGAAGTCATGAATTCTGATACAGGTGCCGCTAGAAATGATTCTTCACTTTGAATCCATTCATAGCCTTTCCTTCTACTTAATCTAATCGTGTAAAGCCTTTCAACTATATCGCTAAATGTTATTACCCCTAAAACTCTATTATCTGCATCAACAACTGGCAATCTAGAAATGCCACTTTTTAACATAAGCCATCTAGCTCTAGCTATGTTCTCCTTCTCATTTATTGTTATGGCTGGCTTGCTCATCACATCATCAACCTTAATTCTAGGAATTCTATTATTTTCAACGAGATTTCGCAACACAGCATTCCTAGAGATTATGCCCACCACAATACCATCTCTACTTACTATCGGTACCTCCCTTGATCTCCACATTACAAGGCTATTTATAGCGCTATTCATATCAGCATCATCATAGATGTAAAAAGGAGGCTCCATAATGTTCTTCACTTTTGTATCCCTACCTATCCCTCTCATAAGAATGCTTCTATAGCTTACTATACCAATAATACGATTCTCCTCATCGACTACAGGAGCGTCCCTAAGCTTCAACTCCTTCATTTTCGGAAGGATCTCGCTTATTTTCATGGAGGGCTTTAATAGAAGTGCAGGTTTGCTTGCTATGTCGATGGCAAGTGACAAAGCTCTACACCCTATTAATATATAGTGGCTTCCCTAGATATATTAGCCTGACTACACATCTTCTCTACATAGAACTAGTAGAAGCTTTTTCTTTTCTTTCGATGGAACTTTGCAGACGGTGTTGTTGAGTATTAGCCTAGCTACAATTTTTCTAAGGATCAATCCGTCAATGTAATATCCGCTGACTTCGAGATGATCTCTAAGTTCTTCAAATGTTAAGCCGCCCCTGTGATCTACTAGGATCTTTATCAACATTTCCTCTACATCCTTCTCTAAGGATTCGCTCAATAGCTTCCCCCCTTAATAAAACATTCTTTCTGGGATCTATGGCGATCCATGGGTATATTTTTGATTTGCAAAGTCTTTTAGCTATACTTGGATATAGTTTAACTACTTCAAGTTCTATCCTATCTATAATATCCTCTCCAAGTTCTAAGAGCTGTTGCACCAGCCTTGAGAACGAATCTTTATTACAAAAGCTTATAGTAATAGCTACAATGGTGTCTACATTATTCTCAAAAAGATATTTTATAGCCTTCAACTGGTAGTCATAGAACTCTTCACCTGCTCCTGTAATGGCATTGAATTCGTTAGGTGAACACCCTTTAAGGGATACCCTGACTGTAACAAAAGGAAATTTAGATAGTTCTCCAGCATAGTTTTTCTTGTATCCTATTAAAATACCGTTAGTTTCTAAGATAAATCTGATTTTATCAAAGAGTGCAGATTTGCTAATATTCTTAAGGAGCTGAAGAATATGGTCGAATCCTATAGTTGGTTCACCACCACTTAATCTAATATATTTGAAGCTTTTTTGCGAAGCGATGCTCAGAAGTCTTAGTGCTGCCTCCTCAGGATCCACATAGAATCCTATACCCTTTATAGCTGGAGATGTATTTGTACCTAAGCTCCAACAATACTTGCAACTTAGATTGCATCCAACAATGTCCCCGGTTGACGAACCTCCATAAAATTTAGTCGCTCTAAATCGATAATACTTTCGAAAAATCTTACCATTACTTAGATACACAACATTCTTCTCAACAATCTCGCTTAACTTAATAGGATTATAGATCATATGAGTGCCCATAATACCGTTCTATCCATATGTTGAGCTGTACTCGGTTCTCATTCCAGTGAGGTTCTATAAATAATCTACTCTATTTTATATATGTGGCCATACCTATAGTCATCTTTAATTAAACTGGTTGAACAGAAACACTCTCTAAGAAAGCTCTGCGCCATTGCTTCAATGTATGATTTGTCCTTTACTATACTTACATCTATATCATCTCTATAACTATATTCATATGACACAACATAGTGCATTCTATTCACTATGAGACCTACATGCATAGTATCTATATTACATATGGTTACATTGTATCGGGATAGCAGTTCGTAAGCCTCTAAATATGCGATAAGCGTACCCTTATAGTTTGATTGACATCTCTTTGCATTATCAAGTGTCGGAGGGGTTGTTAGAATATATATTCTACTCTTATTTGCAAGCGATTTAACCATTTCGTACAATAAATCGATAGCTTTATCATCTAGACATGGAATATGGAATATAAGTTCTGTAACTTCGTTTCCTTTTTCTAACACATATCTAATCATATTGCCGAACGTCTTTAAAGGTGTTGTAAAGAATTCACTTTCAGAATTATTTCTATTCCACTTTGAAATCTCCGGAGCCAATTGTAATATGAGCTTCTTGGGTATGATAGCCCTCTTAAACCTTCTACCATCCCTGTATCCTATTTCAAATGTGAATAGATTTGAGAGATCACCGAATATTATAGAAGAGAGTAGCTCTACATCAAAGCACTCTGAATATATCTCTAAATATTTGTCACTTGTATAAATCAAACATTTTATTCTAGGACCATGTTCTCTACATAATGAGATAATAGGTGTGCAGATGTGGACATCTATATGAGTTTCAATAAAGCTCTTAATATCGTTATTATAGAGCTTATACAAAGCTGTAAATGCTTCAAATGGCACGACCTTTACATTTCTATCTAGAAACTCTGTGTAATTCCATGTATCGGTGGTATAATGCCTCATATATTTTTTATCTACTTTAATCTGTGACCCTCGAAACATTCCCATCGAACCACATTGTGTAATATCCAATTCACTGCACCAAAAATATTAAAAATAGAAAGTTATCAGCTATGTGCTATCAATTAGATTCTCCAATTCATCGCCATGAAACTTTAGTATGTGGGTAATAAATGCTGATGACCTTAGGAAGCTCTTACCACAGAAAGGACACACTCTAAGTCCTTTATATGGAAGTAGCTTTTCTACAGCTCTTTGTGCAGACGAATATTTTTCAAAATAATATTTGTAGCCAAAAGAAGGCCGAAGACCAGCAAGCCAACGAGCAATGGACTTTATTACCTTATCTTTATCGCGAGTATTAAGGGCCATATAAACACCTGCACTCTCAATTTTCACTCACCATATCTATTTATAACTTTTTGTGAAAATAGAGTATTGATTGTTAAGGTTAGAGGTGAACTGCGATGTTCAAAGACTTTTTGCTAAAACTTAGAGGTAAGAAAGGTGTGCAGGGAACTGTTGATAGAGAGACCATGTACGCCCTCTATAATCTCTTAATTGATGTTCGTTTTGATTTAGTTGAAGCATTCTATAATATTGCTAGAAGAAGACTTAGGGAGCTGTACGATCTGTATTCCATGACTATGCTCAAATTTGATAAGCTTCTTCAAGCACTTAGAAGACTACTAGATAAACCCATAGAATACGGTTTAAAGCGGCTTACCGATGATGAAGTGGATAAATTCATATACATCCTTCCCCTAGAGTTATCCATGACTATGAGAAGCCTTATACAAAACTCTAAGATGCTAAAAGAATTCTCACAATCAACACCGCAACACTACTTGAAATCGATAATCAATATCATAGATGATTGCATAGAAGATGTGGCCAAGTATGCAGATAGGATATTAGACACTTACCAATAGTGAGCAAACTTTTTAAGTATCTAAGAAATCTACGAAGACAGTTCCATTTTGATGGTGTAGATGATTATGGTATACAGAACCTGCATGATACTTACGCTATTAATGCTCGTCACCATATCATTACCTACACATTCCTTAACATACGGCTATATATTAGATGAATTAAGGCATGTAACCATAGTAGCTGTTAGCCAGCTATCAAATGGTTCATATATCGGGGTTTCAGCTGACCTATATGTACGCGTTGCATGCCCAGGCTCCGGCCACGTATATGTAGAGACTTTACCTCTTAGTGAGATAGATCTACAAGCATCTACTAGGATAGCAGCACTTGTAGCTAGTAGTATAGCTAATATAAGCTTCTATAGTTGCGACTTCTATGCCTCTATAAAATCTGATTCGCCTATTATTGGTGGACCAAGTGCAAGTGGCGTAACAGCTGTAGCCTTTGCTGCTGCACTACTTAGGTTACCACTTAATGAAAGTATAGTAATGACAGGCATGGTATTGCCCGATGGAAGTGTAGGACCTGTTGGAGGATTAAAATATAAACTCGATGCCGCTGTCTCTCGTGGTGCTAAGATGTTCCTTGTTCCGTATGGCCAAACAAAGGATACTATATATAGAATTGTCTCTCAGAGAATTGGTCCATCTGTTATTACTAGAGTTATCCCAGAAACAATTGACCTTATATCATACGGTGCCCAGCTAAACGTTTCAGTAGTGCCTATTGCAAATATTTTTGAGGCGCTGGAGATTTTTACTAACCATATGTATAAAGTTACCCCTACCACCTCTAGTTTACCAAATAAACTAAGCAATATATATGCAGCACTAAAAAACATCCAGTATGAATGGATATTTAATCTATCTAATAAAATAATAGCGATCGTAAATGAAAGTAAAGCTGTAGAAGATAAAGCACTTTCATCATTAAGTGGCTACTCTAGCATTTACGTCAGAAATACCCTTCAAAATATTGACTCCAATATCAATAGTTTGAGAATCCAGGCTGAATCTCTAGTATCAGCTGAAAAACTATATGCAGCTTCATCTCTATACTTTCAAGCACTTATATATGCCTATCAACGTCTTTATCTACTCAAGGCTATTGTAGATGGAGCATTTATATCAAAAGAAATTAACATCATAAACAATTCCATATATGATATCATAAACTATATACACAGATACCATATTGAAAATGGTATGGATACTGCTAGGCTTTCTATAGTAATAAATACATTAGATAGAGCTTATGAAGCACTAATCTATCTAAATAGAACCTTGACATCTCAATACATAGACTCCATATCTCAGTACTTAGCGCTGGCCTCCGCTAGAATTTATACCGCATGGTTATGGTCTACACTGCTAGATAAATACCCATATATAGGTTCAGAGATACCTACTGATGATCTAAATAGAATGGCTTTATACATTTCAACATTATCTCAAAATATATACACATACATAATAGCATTTTCATCATCCATCCAGATCCCTGGAGATATGCTCTCAGAAGCAATGTTTAGATACTCACTCCTGACTAAAGTAGATAATACACTTGATAGATTAGCTCTTGGAATAAGTTCCATAAGCTATATGCATCTCATACTAACATCACTCTTCCTACAGGATTACAGTTCAGCTATAGAAGCATTAAATAAAACGATAAGCACTTCGCTTTCCCTACCAGATAGCATCCTACCCATAGATATTCCACTGTATATAGAAATGGCAAAGACCTTTGAATCCTATTCCCAAACCCAATTAACAATGCTATCCAGACTATCAATAATACTATCAATATATAGAATTCTCAGTACAGAATTGCGACAACCACAACAATTATATACAAAAATCGATGGAGAAAGAACCACAACAATAACAATAAAGGAGAGAAATATAGTAACCACAACAATAACAATTACAACCTTTATTGAACAACCACACACAATAACGGTGACAACAACTATTGCAACACCTATATTGAGAGACCATATAAACTTAAGAGATGTAGCAATAATTTTGATTATGGCAATAGTGATTACTATGGCTATAATATGGATGATGTTTAGAACAAAGCTGGCTTCTCTCTAATCTCCGAAACTACAGAATCCAGTCCGAAGTAAAGATTGTTATTTGGGAACAAACAACTTAACTTGTATCCCATAAAGGGGTATCCTGACCATCAACCATCCGATATCGCATCTTGTGATTAAAATCAATTGTGTCATATCTTAGTAAGCTATGTATATCAGTATTCGCAGTTTCAAAAATCCACCTATTTAACCACGGGGAACTGGTATACGTATTACTATCATAGCCATTACCGTTATTATGGGTAACGCTGTTCCCATTTTTCTTTTTTGTTTCCTTATACATTTTTATAGCTATTGCAATTATAGCTAATTCTTCCTCTGAAATGCTTGTATCTGAAGATCCATTCTTTACCTTGATAACAAAGCTATCCAGAGAGGGAAGAACAGAACGCATATAACTCCTCAGGAATTTTGCTAATGAATTGCTGTAAAGAGATCCGCTTCCATACAAGTGCTTTACCACCTGTATCTAACATCCATATTACAAAGCTACCACATAATTGATCTGAATTATCTATTTAGAGGGCTAGAAAAGACTTTCGCCTCTATATATGTGGTTGCATATATACTTTTTCCATTAATGTTCATAATTCCAAATAGGCTTCTAAAACGATCAAAGTATTTTATACTTTGAAAGTCTATATGTTACTTTTACATGTCCGTTCTATAATGATTACCATAGATATAAATAGTGTTCAAAGAACGTGCAGATTGTCATAACATTATAGATTTTGTATACTATCGAAATGTTTTCAAGAGCCCTGCGAAGTGCCGTATATTGCTTTCCTGATGATCATCCAGACTCTTACAAGCTACATTGTGTTGAACTTTTTAGTCTGATCTTACGCAATCAACTTTTTTGACAGGCTCTATTGGTGCTATAATATGTTTGTTATTTACTTTAAGTATTGCTATCCTAACACCATATATATTCTCTATAATTTCCTTTTTCAGAACTTCTTCAGTATTACCGTAAGCTACTATAGAACCATTAGAAAGTAGTATTACCTTATCTGCATATAATGAAGCTAGATAGAGATCATGTATAGCTATGATGGTTACGGTGCCTTCTGTTTTCGTGATTCTCTTTATGTATTCTAATATTTCAAGCCTGTAACGAAGATCTAGAAAAGCTGACGGTTCATCCAATAGTATTACTTCTGGTTGCTGTATTAGTGCCCTAGCTATTATAACTCTTTGAAGCTCTCCACTGCTGAGTTGATCTAACCTCCTATTAAGAAGATGAGCTATATTCATCTGTTGCGATACTTTTTCGATTACCTCTAGATCTCTCTTATCCTCTTTAAAACTCAGGAGATTCCTATGGGGATACCTTGCTGTCATAAGATATTCCAGAACTGTTGATGGTATTGTTTTAGATATGTAGGGATTGACATATGTTACCATTTTTGCTAACTCCCTAGCGCTATAGAGCCTTGCATCGCGCCCATCAATATAAACTACGCCTTTCTTTGGCGAAACTAACAGTGAAATTGCTTTTAGTAATGTTGATTTACCAGCACCATTAGGACCTATAACGAATGTCATCTCTCCTTCAACAATTTCTAAAGAAACATTACTTAATGCTTTTACAGAGTTGTACCAAACCTCTAAATTCTTAATAACTATCTTCATAACCCTTCATCCTCTTTATAATTAGATAGGCTAGAAACGGAGCACCAATGGTAGAGGTAATTACACCTAGTGGCAATTCCCCTAAACCTGCAGATAACAGAGATATTATTCTAACGATTATATCAGCTATAGTAGTTATTACAGCACCTATTACAGCTACCACTGGTATAGAGAATCTATGATCTGTTCCGACAAGAAGTCTAGAGATGTGCGGTGCTGCAAGTCCTATAAACCCTACAATACCAATAACAGCTACCGTTGATGCTGTAAGAATACTTACTATAGTAGATGTTATAATTAAGACTATACCCGGGTTGTACCCCAGTTGCTTAGCGTACTCATCACCATATATGAAAGCGTTCAACATCTTAAACATTAATAACGCAACTGTAATACCAGTAAGGGAAGGTGCTAGAAGAAGTATTGTATCACCTAGAAGTATGGTAGATGTCGAGCCCATGAGAAGAAATACATAATGTATTTTGATAATTTTTTGAATAGAATAGAGAAGCGTGTGTGAAACCCCAGAAAAAAGAGCATTTACAGCAATACCTGCTAGAACCAAGGAAATACTTGTACCACCGGCTAACCTACTAAGAACCAATGTTAAGGTAAATCCTAAAAGTGAACCAATGAAAGCGATTGTCATCAAAGTCCATCTGTGTACTATTATATTTGGAGCTATTATTATGCCTATTGTAATAGCTGTTAGCGCAGTCGATGAAAGCCCCAATATATATGGCTCAGCAAGGGGGTTTCTAGTAACTGTCTGTATAAGTAGCCCTGCAACACCTAAGAGAAACCCTGTCAAAACAGAAGCTACCGTCCTCCCAAGTCTAAGCATAGCTATATTGTATACCTTATCTGCTCCAAATCCTATTGGTGAGTGTGGTACTCCAAAGATATCTAACATGGTATAGATGAAATTGTATACAAGTTTGATGAAAACATCTACCGGATTAACTACCGTGGAACCTATTGAAAGCGATAATACAAACGTAAACAAAAGTATGATGGATAGAGAGAAAAATATCATGAAAAAGCGTTTTACGGATATTCTATAGAGTTCCATGGCCATTTAACATCTCCCTATCTACTATATTACCATATCCTATCACAATTATCCTGCAATTCTATATACATCAGTCCGCTGAATTTCTCCGAGTACCTCTGGATGTAGTATATGGGCTAGTATTTCTAGTGCTGTAACGATTCTAGGTCCCGGTCTGCAGAGTACATCGTTAGCCTCATCTGTAAAGAGATATATCTTTCTGTTCATCCATGCTGATGTTTTAACAATTGGTGTATTTAATAATTCGTTATATAAATCCTTAGGATCTATACCATGCGATGTAATTATTATTACCTCAGGATCGTTATTGAGTATAAATTCGTAATCCAGTTGCGGCCATCCGCTATAAGCTTTTGCAATGTTTATACCACCTGCTCTATCTATAAGCCATCCAATAAATGTATCTCCACCAGCACTATAAATACCCCATGAAGGTGGTCCTATGAGAACAAGTACTCTCACTTTAGACACATTAGCTTCTTTCAACTTTAGTAGAGTTTCGTCTAGTCTTCTCTGTATATCATCAGATACGGATTTGGCTCTCTCCTCGACGGCGAATATCACTCCAAGCGTATATAGATCACTGTAGATATCGTACTGATTCTTGGCATTATCACATAATAAGAATGCTGTCTTTATACCAACTTCCTCAAGCTTCGGATAGAGTGATTCTTGTGGTCTTACACCACGACATAGTATGACAAGCTCTGGATTCAATGCAATGATCTTTTCTAGATCTGGTGTCCACGGACCACCTACAACTGAAATTCTATTCTCATTAACTAACTCCAAAACCTTCTCAGGGTAATCAGAATACGAATCTACACCAATAACAACATTCTCCAGACCTAGTGCAAATAGCTTCTCTGTAACGCTGGGTGCAAGGGATATTACCCTAGACGGTATTCTTTCAAATTCTATTAACCTTCCAAATGCATCTATCACCGATCTCTTTTCAAGTTTAACCGAGATGGTTTCTGTTTTCACTGTTGTTACTGTTACCGTCTCTCTTATCGATGTAACACTAGGAATCGTTATTGTCGTAGTTACGGTTGTGGCAGGTGCTATAGGTGTAGCCCTAGGAGCTGCAAAGGTCAGTGTCAAGAGATAGCCTATCGACATCCCAATAAGGAGCACCGCTGCTATAATGAGCCCATATTTATAACCCATATATGGTCACCCTAACCATATGTTAATACTAGCCCTTTTAAATTTATCGTACAAACATCAGATTCAAATAAATAAACATAAAGAGGATGCATTGTTTTAATTAAATGTCAACACAATCTTTTATACAACACCCTCTAATATAATCTCCTATGGATTACCGTAATTAAATATTTAATTTTACTAACATTCCTAAAAAACATTAGTATCGTTAATTCGCTACATGTATATGACGCAATGTCTCTATAACTAAATTAAAACGTAAAATGGAATCTTATTGTATCTTATGTTAGATATGATTGAAATACGATATGGATTAAAACCAGTAATTATATTTTATGTAGGGAGTGATTCGATGTTTTATTTGACATTCTATAGAAGTAGTTACATTATGTAACTTTCATTCATCATATCATGGTTGCTTTTTATTTTTAAGAGAATCGATGTACTCCAGACTATGTTTCCTAAGTTCATCTAGTATTTCAGGATACATATTTATTAGTTTCTCAACAAGATGCAAATATCTTGCAACTCTTATACTATTCGGCGATACCTCGATGAATTTTTCCCCATCAACCACAACGTAATGTTTCTTAATTATATTCTCCCCTGTTATGTACACTGCCTCATTTACTGCTGCATGTAATTGAAAGCAATGTGGGCTTCCATCGATTGTTACTACAGTTATCGTCTTCGGTTTAGACGATTTTATGATGCTGGCTACTTTTCCGTAGTATGCCACCGACTCTCTTTCAGGGCATGCAAATAGTACTTGTTTTCCATTGGATAGCTTTTCAAATAGTTCTCTATTTACGTGTGGTAGACATGCTGATGCTATTAAAATATCACTATTGTTAAGTTTTGGGGTTTTAACCCATATACTCCACAACCACATGCTATTGTCAAAATGTTTGCACGTATCCATAGTGTTACCCCTTTATTATCCTAGCTAAAACCTCATCCAAATTCAATGTCGTACTGCCTCTATTTGCTAGGTATTTTTCCAAAAGCAAAAATACACAATATTGTCCACACATTGAACAACTCTTTATAGCATTACCAAACTGTTTTCTAATGTTCTTAGCCCTTTCTCTATCAATACTTAAAGCTATCTGCGTATCCCAATCGAGCCTAGCTCTGGCTAAGCTTATATCTATATCCCTCCTAGCAACCCTCCCGCCAAGCTTAATGAGGTCTCCAGCATGTGCAGCTATTTTAGCCGCTATTAAACCCTCCTTAACCTGTTCAGTGTTTGGTAGGGAGAGGTGTTCCGATGGTGTTAGATAGCAGATTATATCAGCACCTACAGCAGCCGCTATTGCCGCACCTATAGCTGCGGCTATATGGTCATAGCCTGTAGCAATGTCGGTAACCAGAGGTCCGAGAACATAATATGGAATTCCACCACTCAGACTCTTCATAAGCTTTATATCTGTAGCAATCCTATCCATAGTCATGTGACCAGGGCCTTCGATCATTACTTGGACTCCCTTAGAAATGGCGTCTCTCGCAAGTCTTGCATTATTTATAAGCTCTTCTATCTGGAGAATATCGTGAGCATCAGCTATGGTTCCCGGTCTAAGGGCATCACCAAGGCTTATCACAGTACCGTACTCCTTAAATAGTTCTATTAGATAATCCCAGTGTTGGAGATAGGGATTCTCTTTATTGTTCTCGAGCATCCATATCGCAACCATAGAGCCTCCTCTACTTACTATAGGCATAATCCTATTACTTCTAACAGCTTTTTCAGCAAGTTCCTTTGTTATACCCGCATGTATTGTTGTAAAATCTACACCATCTCTTAAATGACGCTCAACTACGGATATAAACCAGTCTGAAGGCATTCCTACACCTCCATACTTCTTCACACCTTCAATCCAAGCCTGATATATGGGTACGGTTCCAAATGGTAACGGCTTTGATGCTTCAATTAGTATTCTTCTAACTTCATCTATATTACCACCTGTACTCAAATCCATTATTGTATCTGAACCGTAGGTTACAGCAATTCTAGCTTTTTCAATTTCCATATTTACATCGATGACGTTTCCGCTAGTCCCAATATTTACATTAACCTTGGTTCTAAGTCCCTCACCTATGGCTATGGGCTTTATGTAACTCCTTCTAGCGTTCATTGGTATAACTATTCTACCATTTGATATACCTCTTCTAAGAATCTCTATGTCGACACCCTCCTCAACCGATATACTCTTAACTATCTGTTCATCCAAATTCTTAATTATCAACTATGGGCACCGAACACTATATAACTTAAAAATATTAGAGATATAGAAAACTTTAAGTGCATATGTTATAATGTTATAACAGTATAGGATTGCACCATAGAAGTACTCTTAATGAAAATTTATTAGCAACTCTTGACCACTACATGTGGCTAGCCTATACAGGTGGTTTATATGATTAGAGGTTTAAAGGCTATAGACTACAGTGGTTTTGCAGAGTCTATAGTTAGGGATGCTAAAGAGCTTCAAATGTATGCACTATATTTTATAGCATCTACAAAGGTTTCAACTATTCCAGGTATAAGCATTGCTGGCTCTGATCCAAATGCCACCCTCTATACACCAACTTTAGACGTTGAATATCTTACTCTTGGGAAACCTAAGACTTTAGATATAATACCTGTAACCCCCGATGGTATTCCTACACCTGCTGTTCTAACTAGAGCATCACTAAAACTCCTAAAGATACCCTATCTAATTGTTAATTGTGGTGCTTATATAGAACCTCAAGTACCACATGTATCGCTTCCTGGAAGATCTGTTGGTGGGAGAATCGACGTTGAGGATGCTCTTCCCACCGAGAATGTTATTAGATTGTATAGCAGTGGTAAAACACTTGGATTAATGATTGGTAAAAGAGATTGTGTATTTATAGTAGGTGAATCCATTCCTGGTGGTACAACTACTGCTATGTCTATTATGGAGGCTTTAGGGTATAGAGCTTCTGGAAGGGTTAGTAGTGCTTCCCCTGAAAATCCACATAACTTGAAGATAGAGGTTTTTGCAAAAGCTTTAAAGAGGCGCGGATTGCAACTCCCTGTAAAAGATGTATTTGATGCTGTTGCTATCTTTGGCGATCCTCTACACATATCTATTGCTGGTTTTGTTTCTGGTGCGATAGAACAGGAAGCTAAAGTCCTTCTCGCTGGAGGTACCCAGATGTGTGCTGTTTTAGCTATTCTAAAAAAGCTTAGCATAAATATTGCAGGCAAAGTTGCGATAGCTACTACCCGATGGATTGTTGAGGATAACTCTGCTGACATGGCTGGTCTTGTAAAGGATATCGCACCTGAAATACCTATACTCTATCCACCACTCAGCTTTGTCGATACCCCATACAGTGGTCTTATGGCATATGAAAAGGGTTATGTTAAAGAAGGCGTTGGTGCAGGTGGTACAATCGTAGGTGCTCTCATCAAAGGATTCGACATAAATGATATTAAGAAGTCTATATATGGCGAATACCAAGCACTTGTGACGGATGGCTATGTATCTCAATATAAGAAGGATTAATGAGGACATAATCGCTATAGATTTTCCAAAACCTGTAGAAGTCGTATCAACACTAAAGACTGTTTCGATCAATAATAGCGAACCGACAATTATTAGACATGCTATTTTTAAGCATGTTGAAAGCAACTTTCATGTAGATAACATAGTGGAATACTATCTGAAGATTTTAAAAGAGCTTGATATAGAATCAGGAATAGTATTCCTAACTGCTGTACCTATGGATAAGCTTCTACATGTAGAGGGGTACTTAAGTGAAATTGTAATGACTATAGGCTTGGAGCCTCCTGTATGCATTCGGTATAATCAACTTTATGAACCATTGAGAATGGGTACCATAAATATTCTTATATATGTTGATTTACCGCTTTCAAAAGAAGCTATGGTTGATCTTTTAAAAACTGCAATAGAAGCTAAAGTTGTTGCCTCCTCGGATCTTCTACTAAGATGTAAATCAAGGGCCGTAGGTACGGTGACGGACGCTATCGCTGTTGCAAGACCATATGGATTAGATGGAGGGGTGTTGTTCTCAGGTATGGCTACACCAATTGGAAACAGTGTAGCGAATATAGTTTACAATTCTATTATATCGGTAGGTATTAGAAATGGTATTGAGTGGTTACTAAAAAATTGTATAGGTTACTCCATGGAGGAGTTTCTAGAACTATTTAGAAACATATATGCGTCTACACCTATACCCAATATACCACTTGAAAAAGCAATTGAAAAAGCCAGAAAAATTCTCCATAGAATTTTAAAAGATCCTAATGTATGGAGCTTTATTATAGCTGCCAGAGAGCTCGATCTTCATGGTTCCTCAGGCACAGTGCCAGGTTTAACTACTGATGAATATTCTAGCGATACTATAAAGATAGTTGCTGATGAGCTTCTCGGTATTTCTTTAGCTTTATATGTTGGAGGAGCAAACGCTATGTTTGCCATGTATTGGATTGAAAATATGAAGAAAATAGGTAAGTTGAAATATAATGGAGCTGGACTCTATATTGATGACATAATATCGGCTATTCTCGGATCACTCTATACACTATTAATAAATGAAATAGATAGAGGTAGTAGCAATGAATAAAGTTGTATGTATTATTCTAGCTGGTGGTAAAGGATCTAGATTTGGCTCACCCCTAAAATTTCTATCGAATATATGTGGTAAACCTTTAATAGAAAAGCTGTTGAATGATGTAGAGATACTGTGTGAACATGCGGTAATAGCTTTATCTAAAAAAACCCTCAGAGCCTCATATATATGTGCTACTAATAAATACCTCTCTACGGATTGCATAGAGACCTCAGGAGACGATTTTGTTAAGGATCTTGTTTTTCTCTTGGATGCCCTCCCCAAGCCCTTGTTCATGATCGCTGCTGATGTTTATGTGCAAAACAGGGAAATTTTAGTAGATTTCCTTAGAAGAGCCCTTGAAGCTCAGGAAGATATAATCACATTAACAATAGATGATGATCGCGAAAAACTTATAGGGATAACATTCTTCAAAAAGAACTGTGGATCCTGGAGGAATATTTCCTATCCTAAAAATAGCGTTATAGATGTTGATAAAGTTAGCGATTTAGAAATGGTGAGAAGACTTTGCCACTAATAGATATACTAATCTTCATACCTTCCTAAAGTATGGGGACATTCAAGTTATACCCTACATACAACAATTTATGGTGCTATGATAATTGAAATGGAAGAGCGTGTTTAAGGGATTAAAATCTCTTCTTGCACTACTAACAACAATACCTACAGGTAATAGTTCCATTGAATACGCTGCTCAGTATTTCTATCTAATTCCAGTAATAGGTTTGGTTGAAGGTGCCATAGTTTCCTTTCTTATATGGTCTTTATATGTGCTGGGTATACATAATGCTATCATTTCAATTCTCTATATCTTTTTTCATCTAATGGTAACCGGTGGTATACATTTTGATGGATATGCTGATTATAGTGATGTAATAGGATCCCATAGAACTGGCGAGTATGCGATCAAAATTCTTAAAGATCCTAGAAGGGGAACGTTTAGTATAATCTCTATAACTCTCAATTTGCTTATCTCATCAGCATCAATGTACATTATGCTTGGGTCAGGCAGTTCGGTATATGCATCTCTATTGAGATTAGTAGTCATATACGTTGCTTCTGCTGAGGCAATGTATATAACTGCATTCTTTGGAATAGAAGAACCTTATAATGGGCTTGGGAGAAGATTTGTAATCAGTGCTAAAATCTCTGCTAATTTCATTAAGAATATCATTACCTTGCTGGCGATATACCTATCTATATTAGTTTTTACACACATAGAAGTATTCATGCTAATCTCAGCAATTCTAATTACATTGCTAGTAGCAGTTACCATAGTTTCAGATGCTAAAAAGAGGCTTGGTTTTATAAATGGTGATATTATTGGCTTCTCATATGAGACGACTAGAGTTGTTTGCATGGTGATCGCTACATGTGTATAATTCCAGATTTTCTTTATCCTAAAGATTCATACCTACTCATCTCTGCGATACTCGTTGCTCATATCCTTGACTACCTCTATCCATTTCATAAAGGATTCCTTCTAACAATACACCCAGTTCATACATCCTATATCCTTGCTATAAAAATTGGAAAAAGATATTCGTCGAAAATGAGGGGCATTGCTACCTGGTTCATAGTTGTATCAACGCATCTGATAGTATATAGTGTCCTGTTATACATAGCTTGGTTGACAAATCCCCTATTATGGATAGTAGTAGCTGGATGGATAATAAAGGTATCGTTATCACTAAGGCTACTTATATCAATTGTTAAAAACGTCACAGAATGTGTCCATTTAAATGATTGGTGGTGTGCAAGATTTTGGACACAACAAATTGTCAGAAGGGATGTATATAAAATTGATGAAATACATGTAGTTTCAGCAGCCATAGAATCCCTAGCAGAGAGTTTTGTTGATGGATACACTTCACCTCTTTTCTACATACTACTCCTGGGACCTATAGGAGCACTGCTGCAGAGAATTTCTAATACTTTGGATGGAGCACTAGGATTTAAAACAGCTGAATATAGAGAAGTTGGCTGGTTTTCAGCAAGAGTTGATACTTTAATAAACTTTATTGCTGCAAGGCTTACCGCTTTTACTATAATACTATTAGCACCATTTGCAAAAACCAGTATACGATACGCGTTTAATATATGGAGGGACTATCGTAGAGCTACAGAAAGCTTAAATGCAGGTCATCCAATATCTGCCATTGCAGGGGTCCTAATGGTTAGACTTGAAAAGATTGGGAGTTACACAATAGGTAAAGGAGTTAGAGAACTTGATGAAAATGCGTTGAAAATAGGATTGAGAATAGTGACGTTGGCTGCCATTATATGGCTATTGTCACTGTGCCTCACCATATACCTTCTCTTTTAGGATGATCCTCAAAGCATTAATTAATTTTTCATTATCCTCTCTTAGTCTTACTGATATCCTACCATGGTATCTCGTTAAGAATTGAAATGATGAGGCATCCCTTATCCATATTTTAAATCGTTCTAAGAAATGTTGGATATTTTTAACATCGTTATGGAATCTCACTAATATGAAAGGTGCGTAAGATTTATAAAAGTGTAGACCCAGTTCAGAAAAAGAATATTCGAGAAATTGTCGCTCAGTTTCTATTACACTTTTTGAGTGCTCGAGAAATTCATTAAGGTTATTTCTATAATCGGTTAAGGCTCTGGAAAAAACGTAATCTGCAATGCTATTTACATTCCATGGCTGTCTAAATACTTCAATTTTATGTAGAAGCTTTGTATTCGAGGTATATAAGAAGCCGATTCTCAGACCTGGTACTGCAAACGTCTTAGTTAGACTCCTTAGTATAACTATATTTTTGTATTCCTCCACCAGCTTAAATGCAGATTTACAAATTCTTGACAAGTCCATAAATGCCTCATCTACTATAACAATGCAGTTCCTATACATATGAAGAATCTTTTCAATAACCTCTATTGGAATACATGTCCCTAATGGATTATTTGGATTAGAGAATAGTATGATACATTTAGATTTTATCGATTTAGATAACATATATACTATATTAAACGGAAATACATACATATTAGGAAATTCTGCATACTGTACGGATATATAATTCATTGATAGTGCATGAAAAAGTGCCCTATGATCTCCAAATGTAGGTTCGCAAACTATTGCGGTAGTAGGTTTCTCTGCACCTACAATCAGATACAGTGCTTCAGCAGCACCATTAAGAGGTATTATATAGCTAGGTTCAATATTATAGAATTCTGCTATAGCTTCTCGAAGTGCCGTATAATTATAATTGGGATAGAAAGAATAGATTTCACTTTTTATCGATTCGCTAATGAGACCTCTAATTACATCGGGTACCCCAAGAGGATTTATAGGTGTTGAGAAATCCGTATAGTTCTCTGGAGCTACGCCACCATGCATACGCATTGGATTCATCAATGCCATCACTTCCGCAAAGTTGTATGATATATTAATTACCCTAAATAAATTCTTATAATCTATCTAGAGGATCAGTATAATGATGAATAATTGCAAAACTGTATCCTCACTACACATTCTCTTCATACCAAAATCCATTAACTTACAACATATTATTAGATGTGAATATACAAATATATAAGAGAAACGGTACCAACCTGTTGCCCCAAATGGCCTTAGAGAGAATCTTTTTAAACTTTGACGTTGGAATTAAAACTATCATCAGGACAAAAATTTTCCAAATTTAGTAGGTGAAAATGATATGATATACACATCGACTATGGTCTATGCATTTTTAAGACCCTCGCAAGCTCTTCAAAGACTATATAGCCACGGTCTTACCAATATTGAACTCAGCTATGACAACTTTCACTACTTTATAAAACGTGGTGAAAAACTTGATGTACTTATGAATGAAGTTATAGATGTTATCGAGACCCTCAACATAAATATGAATGTGGCCCACTTACCGTATGGAGAAGAAATAAGATTGGCTGTAGAACTCGATAAGATGCCGAACATCATAGGGATTTTCGAAAAATGGTTAAAATTCTATTCAGAGATCGGAGTAAATTTAGCTGCGATACATATACCATTTAATAATCCATATGTAGGTGAAGGCTCTATAGAGTACTCAACAAGAATTAGAGATAGAGCTATAGTATTTTTTGAAAAGATACATAGCTATGCCAGTGAATACGGTATAAGACTTAGCATAGAGAATCGTCTTGAGAAAGGCGTATACGGATACCTGCCAAATGATCTACTTTATCTGATTGATAGTATAGGAGGTGATAAATTTAGCGTGTGTTTAGATACAGGACACGCCATTGTAAATGGTTTTCAGCCTAGTGAATTCTACGATAGGCTTGCTAAGTATGTTACTCTTATACATGCACATGATAATGATGGTTACAGAGATCTCCATTTACCACCACTTTCTACGGGTACAGTACATTGGAACGAACTTTTTGAAGCTCTTAAAAGGAATGGCTTTAAAGGTAATATAGTATTGGAAGTGGCTTGCCATAGGGAAAACATAGCCGATTGCGACAATATCGCTAGGCTACTAAAACTTCTGGCTAAATACTTTGGGGAATTAATAACCTGAGAATTACGCTTCAATACCACTCTACATTTTAATTAATTGACGTCTAAGACTGTAGCTTCATTAAAGATTTGGAATTCCTAAGCTATTTTAAGTCTATTTTCAATTATATTCTTAAGCTCCTTTCTACCATATATGTTTAGAAGTTTGATATATAGGCTAAGTGCTTCCCTTATAAATTCAGATCTGCTCTTAAAGTTGTGTCTTCTAACCATCTTATCAAGCTCGTATATTACATCAACATCCAATTTTACTGAAACTATCTTTGTTGCTCTTATATCTAATTCTATATAGCTATTTTCTTCGCTGGTCAATTATCTGCACCTAAGTAAGACGTTACCCTGTGTGTGAAATTATTTCATCGGAATAGTATATATGTTTTTTAGCCATGTGGTATAGTACTTAAAATTAACAAAACTCTTAACAGGAGAAAGTTATCGATACCAACACGGAAATCAGTCTAATATCGACTATCTATAGGTATTACCAGCAAAAATTTTTCATATACCTAAATAGTACCTAAAAATACCAGTAACTAGGTGTTATTATTACTAAATTTATAAGGTAGCATATGAGTTGCTCTTTATAAATTTTTATGAAACTTGATAATAATACTGGGGTAATATAATGAGATCTCCCACTGAGGCGGTACTAGAATACCTTATTATTAAGGTATTAGCTGGTAGAAACGATGTAATAAAGGCAGTTCACGACTACTTTGTTAATGGTGTAAGTCCAAGTAGTGTTGCAATAAAATATAGTCTGAGTAAGCATCAAGTTAGAGGCTATATACAAAGAATAGTTGAAAAGACAGGCTCCGTTGTGAAGGCAAAGGTACTTTTAAAACATGCTATTCCAATTCTATTAAAAATAAAGCCTATAACAAAGGAAGTCAATGGCTATATAGTTAAGTGTGGCTTATGTGGTGAAGAATTGCCTAATCAGATAATTGAAGATCATATAAGAAAAAGACATGCAAGTTTAATCGATGAGTATCTTGAAAGCACTATAGAAATCATAAAAAAGAATATCACATTAAGATATAACGGTTAGATGGTTTTCTTATATTCCTGCATTATCTCATTTACTATTCAAATTTAGACCGATGAAATAGTGTAACATAATTACTATTTCGACTATCTTCATTCGGCAATTGTCTCTACAGATTTGCTCTAGAGTTTGCAATAGTTTGTACCACTTATCTCTAATGTGAATTGTACTACTAACTAAGATATATATTCAGAGATACATTAGGAATAAACCGTGGTGCTAGGTGGGATCTATTACAATAAACATTGCATACTATGATATGGAGACTTACATAGATGTGTTGAAGGGTATAGAGAGGATTACATTAATAGTAATTCCGGTGATTAACAGCGAATGTCTGCATACACCTAAACAATGTATATTAAAACATAATAGCATCCATTTAGATTCAATTATTGTAATAAAACTCTTGAACTTGATCAATGCCAAAAATATATCGTGCTTAATAACACTATGTAGACCTTTGACACCCTTGATCAAATCTATCACAAACTCGTTACCTAGTGTGAGTATTATAGAGTTGTGTAGTGGTGATATAACCATACCTAAACATAGATACGACTCTATATTAAAGTGTATATCCTATTCAGACGCATTAATAATCGTTACAAGGAGAAGCTTCATTCCAAGACCCATAATAAATATTATTCCCTTAGCAGAGGCCTTTAATGAAAAGATTTTTATCTTTAATCTGTAAGTAGGAAATTGGAAATAGTTACTATTCAAGTTCCTCTTAAATGGTTGAGATTCCTCCAGCTATGGAAGACCTATAGAGTCTTAGCCATGAGAAGCGCATCTTCTCCATCAAGATAATATTGCGTTAATCTTTTAATCACGGTAAAACCAAGTTTTTCATAAAGTTTTACTGCGGGTTCATTGCTGATTCTAACTTCTAGAAAGGCTTCTTCTGCCCTATGAATGGTCTTTAGGGAATTCAACAATGTTAGAATCATATATGTTGCTATTCCCTTTCGTCTAAATTTTTCTCTAACTGCTATACTAATAATATGACCCATCTTTATATAGCTACCCTTAAAATGCGAGCGTCCCTCCTCTATACGTGATAATACATAGCCTACAATTTCGTTATCTACCTCTGCTACATAGAAAATGTCCCCCCATTTCTTTAGATGCTCCATCCAGAAACTTAGTGGATAGTGCTCGGGTAAACATTCAACATTAATAGCTATAATCATGTCTATATCATCCATTACCGCAGGTCTTATTCTTATGAAGCTCATTTGCTGCCACCTTAACACTTAAATTTCAGCTATGCATATATCTAGAATAAAACTGTTTATTATGTGGATTAACATGCTCTTTTTAAGCTCTGGAAAAATTGTTAAAGATTATCGAATTCTACGAAGGTACTTTGAAATACTAGATGAAATGAATGTAGATAAATCATCAGCCCTACCGTCATCCGAAGACTTTGAATTTATTAGAAGATTCTTAAGAGAAGGTAAGAAAAATCTTTTAGAACTATTAGAAGCTCTCTCACTAAAATTCATTCCAAAAATTGATATGAATGCTGCTATAAGAACCTATAGAGAAGTACTCGGCATCGAAATACAGCCGAATACAGCTGTATTGCATATTGCTAAAGATCTTGCTGGATGGACTTTAGAAATGGCTGAGAATTTAGGTATAATTAAAATAGATGTAAGTATGCTGCCCTCTTAATACTATGGTTATCTCACATTCCCTCTGTTATTTCAATTACAATCCATTCGCTATATCCTAATACAGAGACATATTAATACGATTGTTAACAACACCAGTAAATCTTATAGCAGAGATATCTCTTCTTAGAGGTATAAGCTCAAGACTGTGCGAGGTGTTTAAACATATCATATAAGAGAGTTATTGTACACTACTGTGGTGACGCAACTATTGATAGCTATACTGGTTCTCTGTTAAGAAAAGATGAGATTTTAGTAGAGGTAAAATATGTTTACCTGTCGATAGCCGATGAGGCATTGAGCAAATGTTTTACAGTTTCTAAAGATTATAAACGGGTGTTAGGTACCATTGCGATAGGCAAGGTGGTAGGAATTGGTGTAAGTGTTCAAGGCATCTCTGAAGGTAGCAGAGTGATAGTATTTCCTGTATCAGCTAATGCTCCTATAGAGGTCGATGGTGCATGCCAAAGCATATACAGCATTGATATAAAGTATGTCCTAGAGGCATCTCAAAAAGCATTTAACGACTTAGAAATGTTACTTATAGCTTCACTTTCTATTCATAAAAAGGTTCTTGACACCATTAAAGGACTCAGCACCTTAATTGTTGGTAACGATATTTCTATATTACCATTTGCATATTATTCTATGTTGTATTCTTCAAAATTTGCAATAATTCCTAGATATACCCTATGGCCTGAACTAATAAAGGGTGAACATGTGTCTATATATAATAATGGTAGAAAATTTGATGCTGTTATACTGGCTTCACCTGATCCATTAGTTAACAACATCATTTTAAAAAGCCACCAAGATGCTTCAATTATAATTATACATCCATCTATATTATCAACATTAAGATTAGATAGTCTATTACATCCGGATGCTGAGAAGCATATTCTAACTATGAAATTTGGTGACATTGCTACAGGTATAGAGGTTTTCAATGTATACAGAGACCACCTTATCAAAAAGGTAGAGTTGCTCAATTTTAATAGTATTTCAAAAAGTATAAAAGCTCCTCTAATTATTCAAATTAACTAATGAGATATTGGTATCTCATTTTAAAATAATTAAATGGAAGACCCATGTCTATAATTTCATACCATGGTGGTTCCCTCCAACCATTATGGATGTAATCCGTAGACATAATGTTTAATGATTCTAATACTCTATAGAATCCTCTTAGGCTAGATCCATATCTACCCCATTGAATTACAAGCTCGGATATCTTTTCATCACCTTGGGCTAATATAGCTTGCGCAAACGCCCATCTATAATCAATAGACTCTATTCTAACAAAATTAAATTCTTTTGCTACCTTATGATAGTGATTGAGGTTTTCTGCTAAGTTAAGTATTATTTTAGGTGGTAAGAATTGGTATGGC
>Ga0209394_1000308_pt1 | contig 42312 bp, 33 predicted proteins | sample JNZ201metaG_FD_184122 | JGI IMG/M metagenome (GOLD analysis project Ga0209394, IMG submission 184122) | Hot spring microbial communities from Jinze hot spring, China to study Microbial Dark Matter (Phase II) - JNZ 20120812A (SPAdes) (version 3) ...
AGAGGAAGATGTTGAGAAGTTAATGGGTGTTGTCAAACCCGAAGACTGTTATACTCTACGCTCGTGCCTCCTCGCAAACGCAGAAAGATGACTTAGAGAAATAGGTGAGGATACTCGAAGAGTGGGCTAAGCAGAATAATGCAAAGAAGAATGAAGTTATCACAGATATTGGTAGCGGTCTCACTTTGCTAGAAAGCTTTACGGTATGAGGAGCAGTAAGTATAGGGAGGTAGTTGAAGGCCAAGAAAACTTATCGAAAACCCGTGAAGTTGTAAGAATGTATAGTGTTCCAGTAAGAGATGAGAGAGTTAGAGAGCTGATAACATGGTATACTAGAATGCTCCAGAAGGCATTAGATATTATATAGGAGAATATTCTGTAGGAGTATAAGCTCCCAAAGCTATCCTGGAGAAGTGGAGAGAATAATGTTAAAGTAGGGTGTAAGGTTAAGATCCCTAGAATACCTGTTGATGGGAGGTTTAAGAAAATGTTTAGAGACTCGATGCTCAAAGAGTGTCCATATGCTAAACACTAGGTTGATGCTATTATAAGAACAGCATACTCTATTATCTAGTCTTGGAGGAAGAGATATCTAAAGTGTAAAGCTAGGGAAGATGAGCCGAGAATTAAGAGGAGATTTGCAAAATGTAAGGTAACTTTAATAAAAGTAGACTATGAGAATAAAACTGTGAGAATAACTTTGAAGCAATCTATTGGTAAGAGAGAACTCTTCGAGTAATACGCTAGAAGAGAGAAATAAAGAGAAAGACTTCATAAATAAGCTTGTTAAGCAGATAACGGGTTTAATCCCAAATGCTATACATATACTTGAAGATCTTGAGAAAGAATATAGGATAGCTAGAGGGAAGACTAACATAGAGAGGAGGAAGAGGAATGCTAGAACACCCTGGAAGATTATACATAGCAAGTTCTCAGAGAAAACACTTACAGTCAAGGTTACTCCATATAACACTTCTAGAACCTGCCTATGATGCAGGTATGTAGATAGGCAAAAGCTAGCATCCCTAAACATATAAAATAGATTCACTAAGATGTGGAGGTTACCCCACAGCAGTAAACCCGAGATAATCAATGTTTGCAAAAACCAATGATGTAAGAGCCGATGAAAGGCGCCCCGAGGTCTATGAAGCCAAGAGTTAATATCAAACATAAAAAACCCAAACCCCACGGATAACCATCAATAGTCAGGAATTTACTGATAATACTATTGGATAGTATATGCATACACCAGCTTCATTGCTTACAGTGCAGAGTTTTAGCTTTAGGTTTAGTGTTGCTAATTGGCCAGTCGCTGTGAAGTAGCCAGATATAGAGATGCTGTTCCCCGCTCCGAGGTTGAGCTGCACTAAGCTCGTCGAGTCAGCAATCGGCACGCCGTCTTTTATAATTATGCTCGTAGAGCTTGTGGCGCCCTCGATCCATATGTTTAAGTTTAGTGTGGGCAAGGCTGATGCAGAGTCCAGTATCAGTCTAGCGTAGAGAATCTGGGAGGTGCTTATTTGGAGGACTCGTGCCGTCGTGTTGAACCGGGTAGTCCCTGAAATTTTTAGCGTTAAACTAGCGCTGGTCTTATTGCTACCTAGGCTCACCGAGATTGAGGCTGTGGTCAGGGTGTATGTGTCTCCGCCCAGTATGGCGTCGGTGCTGGGTACTGTGAGGGTGCCGCAGAGGTACGCATCTGGGTACTCCACTGCAATCCTTCCATCAACACCAGTACCCACAACAATATCTCTCGTAACATCCAGTGTGAATGAGGTTGCTGTAGTAGTTTCAGAGCTCACAAGGTTTCCTAGGTTGTCCCATACCTTAACCCTCATGCCTGTGTAGAAGCCCGTGAACATGATTATCCTAGGGTCTACCGTGGATATTATGAAGTCATCAAATCTAAACCAACTAGCTGGAGGAGCATTTATTGTAACACCCGCGTAAGCAGGGGTGAATCTCGTTCTCCCCACGTCACTAGCTGATAGTGTAGAAACTAAGGTCCCTGTATCATCGTATACCCATAACCTGAAGCTGACACGTGCAGCGGTTACATTGTAGTATAGAACGAGAGTGTACCATCTAGTGGCACTATACCCTGAAACCAATGAACTGCCTATTGATACCCAAGACCCATCATATTTGCGTATAGTGGCTAGGCCGTTACTCACTGATATCTCGTAGAGCCTGTTCCTACCAGCGTTAAGCAGTCCTATCCCCTTTCTGCCATCTATTGTTTCTGCTCTAACTTTCACTGATACCCATAGTGAGGTGTACCCATCTATCCTAGTGTTCCAGTAGTACTGGGATGAAGCTCCTACACCACGATTGTTGTCTCTCCCCCTTAGAGCGTTACCCTTGAAGCCTCCTCCAGTTGAAAGTTCCCAATTACCACCGTAGTTAGTCCACCCGGATATAGGGTATTCTTCGAAGTCAGTGTTTGTTAGTGCTCCTCTACTTGTTCTAGCCAAGTCAGTGCACGTGTAAGTGTATTGTGATTGTTCTAGTGTAGCTGGTGGCGGCTGGGGTACTATGACTAGAGAGGATGGATAGTAACTGAAGATTGATGCGAGGGATGAGAGTACTAGGACTGCTGTCATTGTGTATACTAATCCCTGCCCGATACTGCCGTACCAGGCGCTGTGTCTTAAGATGTGTTTAGGTAGTCTCATCGAGACTAGTAAGATGGATGCGTAGGAAGCCACAACTGCTATAGCTATTAGCATTAGCATTATCCAGTTGTTTAGTGCTAACCCGAGAACACCTGCCTGCTCTAGCCTGACTCCAGTGAACGTAATGTTACCTGCTGTCGTTCTCATCGTGATGATATCTCCGAGAAGGCTTCGAAACCTAGCTAGGTCTAGTTCCATAGCCCTGTAGATGTAGCCATTGAAGAGCCCGTAGAGGAGGATTAGAGCAGATGAGCACCCGAAAGCTAGTCCTGCAGCCAGGGTCGCCCTCCCTCTTGAGAGAACTATGGATAATATTGAGAGAGATAGAATTGTGAGTGATAATACTGTGAATGAAAGGGATACATGCCTAATGTAGTCTGTGTGCTGCATGGAAACAGGCTGCTGGTCTACGATGTAGTAGAGCCTGTAGTCAAGGATAGAGTAGTATCCTTGGATGTAGCCGTGGAAGTAGTAAACTGGGAGCACTACCACTAAGATGTAGATTGTGGATACTATAGCACAAGCCACGCCTGATACTAGCATAAGCATATTGATGAGCATGCTTAACCGGTTTTCACTGATAGTCCAACCCATCGCTTCTCACCTTGGTTAAACCAGTACACGTAAGCGTACACGTACTTAGCGTCTTCAGGTGGCTCGATCACCGCGTCTGAAGCACCTTCAACAATCAATGTAGTATTACTCCACGCCCAGGTACTATTGACCAGGTATCTTACCGCAACATCCACTGCTATTGGAAAACAGTTCGGGTTCCTGACCAGGAGAACCCCGTTTATAACACTTAGCTCCGGGTTCGCCCCGCCTACGAGTAGCTTGTACCTGCCATATAGCCTGCCTACATAGTTCAGCTCTGCTTCAACCTCTACCAGTAGGGGCCTCCTACCCTCGAAAGCTCCTTGTAGTAACCTAGGGTCTGGCCTCACAACCACTTCCCTCCAAGATATCGAGACAACCTCTGCGAGAGCTCCGTTCACATTCACTTTGACACTAGTTAGCAACAGGGTCCCCGTGTAGCGAATGCTCACAGTGCATGATGCTTGGTCTAAGTACACACCGGCTAGGTTCAGCACCGGCTCGACCACAGGCGTTGGTGTAATTAGCCTCGGAACTGCTGCGTAGACGGACACCACCAGGAGTAGCCAGACGCATAGTACGAAGACGTAGGAGGGGCCAACGTGAGGGATCCTGGCGAGTCCATAGAGTATGTAGGATGTAACGGCCACTAGCAACGGTATCCAGAGCTCTCTAGGAAATGTGAAGAGAACCTTACCTCTAACTTTCTCTATCTCTACTGGGCTATCGGTTATGTTGACATTATCCCCTTTTGCTGTCACCATAGTTTTATAACCATTAACAGTGTTTAGGTGGAGGAAGTCTGCGACTCTGTGAACTATGCAGTGGCTGGGGGTCACACAGTAGACTACTACATCGCCAACAGTGAAATTACTGTTTACGTAGATGACCATGTCCCAGCGTCTTATAGTAGGCTCCATGCTATCAGAGATAACTACTGATGCTCCCAGGATGTTCAGATAGTCAAACCTTGAGAGAAGTGTAAGCACAACGACAAGTATAGATAACAAGAAGAGGATACTTAAAGCAAGGGAAAGGGACTTAAGGAAAAAACTTTTAGGTTCAAACTGTCTAGCTTGCATTTCACCTTACCGCTTAGACTACTGGCGGTGTCTCTGTTGATGGTGTGTACACTAGCTTGGCACCTGCTGTGTATATTGCATTTGTGATGTCTGTCCCCTCGGGTATGTACACGTAGAAATCAAATCGCCAGATCACGTTAACCTGTAGGGTGCCTATAAATACCGGCGTGTTGAGCGGGGGACTAGTTATGACTAGCTCTTTAACCTTCGTGTTTCCTTCGTACACTAAGAGCTTGACTATGCTACCTTCTGGGAGGTTGTTTGTTACCGCGTAGAAAATGATATACACGTTCATCGCGTTATCGTCTTTGTTATTGACTTGTAGGACATCCTTGTAGTAGCTCTCTCGGTAAGTTGGGTGTATTTTGACCGTGGCGCTCGCCTGGCTTGCGCCAATTGTGACCTCTATTTGGTTACCTGTTCCGATATCCGGCTGCCCGGCGTTGCTTCCAGGCACAAATACTACTCCAGGTGCTGTAGGCTGTGCTATGATGTCTAATGGATAGTAGGCGAAGACCGCGGCGAAAGCCGCTGTTAGCAGCACTAGGATAAGTCCATTTAGTGCTATTTGCTTTATGTACATTAAACCCACCACTTCAAAGTATTATATTGTTCCTATAGTGTATAAACTCTAATTAATTTTTAATATATAAGTTTTTAATTTCTAATATATTGGTTAGAAATAAAACAATGTTAAGGCTAAAAACATCTGTGCTCGGTCTCTACGCTGGGCAGTATTGCACACTTAAAGGACTGTTTTCTTCTTAATTTTTCGAGGAAATGTTTATAAGCTTTGTTCCCAGAACTAAACCTAGATGAGAGCCCCCTGTGCCGTTGGGCTCAACAGCCACCCATGACTCCACGTGGGCGATTTGGAAGTCCCTAAATGTGAATAAACGTCTAGGGACAAGTGACAAACGGAAATTTAATGGATAGAGAGAGTCTGAGATGTATTATACCCCCTAGAGGGAATAGAGAGAAGGATAGAGAGAAAAGTTTTAGGAGAAGATTCATACTTATAGGTTGGATAGATCTAGTATTGGGGTGGATAAGGATGGGTGGAAAGCATGGTAAATATGTTTATGTTAGGAGGAGTGATGGCCTCTATGTTAAGGTTAGAGTTTTAAAGAGTAGAGATGAGAAAGATTCATCGAGGTATATACCTCTAGGGCCTGTAACTAAGAATCCGCCTTTAACATTCCAGGTTATTAGTGAGGATGATCTCCCAGAAGAGGTTAAACCTCTACTTTATAAGGTTTGATTTAATTTGAAGATTAGTATAGTTATCCCGACGTTTAACGAGGCAGATAGTATATCTAGGCTTATATCCGATATTAGAAGGAATCTTGAGCTCAATGGTTACAATAATTTTGAGATTATTATTGTAGATGATAATAGTCCTGACGGCACATGGATGATAGTCGATGAGGAGTCTAGGAGGGATAGTAGAGTTAAGCTTATTAGGAGAATCAATATTAGGGGCTTAGGCTCAGCTATAGTTGATGGTATGAGGGCATCTACTGGAGACTATATTATAGTTATGGATGCAGACTACCAGCATCCTCCAGAAGTTATCCCAGAGCTTATTAAGAGAGCTATTAGTATAGGTGCTGATATAGTTGTAGCTTCAAGGTATAGTAGAGGTGGAGGAGTCAGAGGGTGGAGTCTATTAAGGAAGATTATAAGCTATGGCGCTCTAATAATAGCCTACATCCTTATAGCTGAGTCTAGGAGAACTAGAGATCCCATATCTGGCTTCTTCCTAGTGAAGAGGGGAGTAGATATTGGTTGTGTAAAGGGTAAAGGGTATAAGGTTCTACTAGAGATTCTAGTAGCTAACCCTAACGCTAAAGTCATAGATGTACCATACGTCTTCAGAGAGAGACTCTATGGAGAGAGTAAGCTAGGATTAAAGGATATAATTGATTATATTATCCAAGTCTTAGAGCTATCTAGGATATCAAAGTTTGCCGTAGTAGGAGCATCAGGCATACCTGTTAACCTTGGAGTTATGGCCCTAATGCTCGCCTTAGGGTCACCCGTAGATATTGCTAGCTTAGCAGGCATAGAGTCTAGTATAGCCTGGAACTATCTATGGCATGAAGTATGGACATTTAAATATATGTTTAGGGGAGGAGTTAAGGGTGTAGCTTCAAGATTCGTAGGCTATCATGTATCAGTAATTTTAGGAGCAGCTACACAATATGCTGTGATGAGGATACTATACACTATCCTATCGCTAAACCCCTTAATCGGGCAGCTCTTAGGGATAATAGCTGGATTTATAGTAAACTATACTATAGCTAGGAGAATTGTCTGGATTAAACCTAGGTTATAGGATACTTAGTGGCTTAGCTTTAATTTCCTTAAGTATCTCTTCAACTTTAATCTTCAACTCTTCAACTAGATCACTGCTAATATTCTTTGAGAGTCTATCCTTTACACACCTATCTGTACATGTTATAACCGGCTCATCATTATACCTAAGCATTGCTTCACATCTTAGCTCATTATCGCATCTTAGTGTTAACTCGTAGAGTTTAGAGTATACTATATATCCCCTGAATTCTCCTAGATCTATTACTCTAGCATCCTCTATACTATCATTAAATACTCTTATGAATGCTCTCTTAATATCTTCTATCACTTCAGCTCACTCTTCAGTATACCTATAATGTCTTTTAGTTTGATAACAGCATCTATATTCTCTATAACGCTTAACTCTCTAGGCTCTTCTCCTCTAGCAATGTCTCTTATAACTCTCCTCGTTATCTTACCACTCCTAGTCCTAGGTAAGTCATCTATAACTACAACCTTCTCTGGCATAAATGGTTTACCTAGCTTCTCAGCTATTAGTATTTGGACTTCTCTAGCCAACTTATCCCTATCAGCTACGGGGCCTCTAGGTACTGTAAAGCATACTAAGACCTCGCCTTTAACCTCATGAGGTAGTCCTACACATGCAGCCTCAGCTATCTGTGGGTGGCTTGTAGCTATTGCTTCAACCTCAGCTGAGCCTATTCTTCTACCTGCAATCTTTATTACATCATCTGCTCTACCAAGCAGATACCAGAATCCTTCCTCATCTATTAGCGCATAGTCCCCATGATACCATACTCCAGAGAATCTACTCCAGTAAACCTCAATATACCTATCAGGCTCTCCCCATAAACCTCTAGTCATACTTGGAGCAGGCTTCTTAGCTACTAGATAGCCCCTCTCACCTCTAATAGGCCTACCTTCATCATCAAATACATCAATATCCATACCTAGAGCTGGACCCCATAGAGTTGATGGTTTTAATGGAACAACTGGGGATGGCATTAGGAAGCATCCGAAAATCTCTGTTCCACCACTAAGATTTATTATAGGCCTCTCTTCTCTACCTACATCTCTCATAACCCACATCCATGTAGGTTGATCTATGGGCTCTCCAGTATTACCGAAGGCTCTAATACTTGAAATATCATATTCATCTATTATATCTGAAGCTGTACGCTTCAATATTCTAGCTACTGTAGCTGCAAACCCGAAATGTGTAACCTTATATTCCTGTATTAGCCTCCAAACTCTACCCCTCTCAGGGTAGTCTAGGGCACCTTCAACCATGAGGTGTGATGCTACGTTAAACTGTGCACCTATAACCTGCCATGGGCCCATCATCCACCCAATATCAGTTATCCACCATAGCCTATCGTTAGAGAATTGTTTAATATCTAGGTTAAAATAGTGCTCCTTAGAAGGTTGTAGTAGTGCTCCAGCATGGCTTATAACAGCACCTTTAGGTCTACCAGTAGTTCCAGATGTAAACAGTAGTAGTGAGGGTTCCTCGGGATCCATTTCTTCAGGTTCAGGAGCCACCCGCTTACCCTTAATAACATCATGGTACCAGTAGTCTCTATTGTCAACCCAAGGTATATCGATATTAGCTCTCTTAATAACAATAACATAGTCGATCTTATTACCCTGAGACTCTGATATTCTAATAGCCTCATCAGCACTAGCCTTAAGATTTATAATACTACCCCTCCTATAGTAGCCATCAACTGTAACTATAACCCTAGAATTAGCTAATGTAAGCCTCTCAGCTACAGCTGATGGGGCGAAACCTGAGAATATAGGACTAGCTATACCTCCAATCTTAATAGAAGCTAGCATAGCAGCAATAGACTCAGGCAACATAGGAGCATATATTGATACAACATCACCCCTCTTAACACCAATCTCTCTAAAAAATGATGCTAGCCTATCAACTTCATCCTTAAACTCAGAATAAGTATACCTCTTAACACTACCGTCCTCCCCGACCCATGTAAAAGCCTCTTTACCGCCAAAACCTAGCTTAACAGGCCTATCAACAACATTATAAGAGAGATTAATCAAACCCCCACGATACCACTTAGCCCACTCAATACCACTAGATAAGTCAACAACTTCTCTAGGCTCTCTAAACCACTCAACACCAAGCCACTCAGGCAAATTACCCCAAAACCACCTAACATCCTCAGTACTTTTCCTAACAAAATCACCATAACTCATAAAACCAAACCTCTCCATAAAAGCATATACATTACTAGAGTAGACTAAATCCCTAGGAGGAAACCATTTATAACCCACGAATATACCACCATAATTAAACAATAAGCTAAAATCCTAAAAACTTCTATTCATACTCTAATATCCCTAAAACTCTAACACATGCAATTTATTAGACTTTTTTCATGAAAGGTTTAAGCTATTTCAACTATTATAGATACTCATAATCAAAAAGTTACCCCCCTCAATGACGGCTTTCTATAGGATGATATAGTTTTAGATTTGAGAATATGATGTTTAAAGTTTTGGTTATAATTTTAAATTGGTGTCTGGGTTGAGTGTTAATGTTGGTAGTCTTATTAAGAAGACTCCTATTACTGTGAGACTTGGTACTTCTATTAGGGATGCTATTAAGATTATGTATTCTAATAATATTGGTAGTGTTGTTATTGTCGATGAAGATTTTAGGCCTGTCGGTATTTTTACTGAGAGAGATACTCTTAGAGTTATTGCTAAAGACATTCCACTAGATTCTCCTATTGAGGAGGTTATGAGTCGTAATCTTATAGTATTGAATGCTAAAGAGTCTATTTATAAAGCTATAAGTGTCATGTCTACTCATAATATTAGGCATACCCCAATCATAGGTGATGATGGGAAGCTTATAGGCGTTATATCTATTAGAGATATTATTGATAAGATTAAGAGTATGATAGCTGAAGAAGCAGCAAGCTCTGAGATGAGAGTTTTTACAGGTTAATGTGGTGCCGCCGCCGGGATTCGAACCCGGGACCTCCGGATCCCCCAGGCCCATTTTCCCCTCTCTTCTATCGACTCCTAACTGATTGGGCCGTATGAGTCCGGCGCTCTACCGGGGCTGAGCTACGGCGGCACCCTCTATTTAGTCTTATAGTGTTGTACCTTTAAATTTTTTAGTAGTATTCTATTAGTCTTGGTTTTACTTGTTCTCCTAGCTCTTCTAGGCCTTTATATAGTAGTTGTAGTGCTTCGTAGTCACTTCTTACTGGTTGTGGTGGGTGTTTGAAGTAGAATGCTGATGCCCAGTTTATGCTACCTCCTATTCTATGATCTTTTAGTATTTTAGCTACTCTTATAGTATCTACTAGTACTGCTACTGCCATTGCTTTATCATCTACTTTTAATTTAACTTCTATTTCAACATCAGTGTCTGCAAATGCTTTAGCTTTTATATACATATGTGATATCTTAGTATTTCCTAGGAATGGAATGTACCCGCTTGGTCCTGCATATACTCTCTCTTCTCTTATAAGCTCTTCTGGGTTATCTTGTGTTGATGCTACAGCCATAGTCTTACTCTCTTTCTTACTGGCTAGTCTCTCTAGTAATAGCATGTTTTTAAAGTCAGTATTACCCCCTATGTTTAACTGGTATGTCTCTATAACTCTAGCCCCCCTCATTTTAACTAAGCTTGCTAGAGCTCTATGAATAATTGTTGAACCTAGCTGACCCTTAATATCATCTCCTAGTATTGGAGTCTTATTTTTGAAGGCATAATCTCTAATAGTATCATTACTACTAGCTATAAATACTGGTATAGCATTAACGAAAGCTACGCCAGCCTCTACAGCAGCCTTAGCATAAAACCTAGATGCTTCTTCACTACCAACTGGTAATAGGTTTACTAGGATATCTACGCCATTATCAATTAAATCTCTCACAATATCCTTCAAACTAGGCTCTGGTAGATGTGCTGGTCTAAAATCTTCTAACATGTGGGGAGCTACACCATCAAGAACTTTACCCATCCTCACAGTAACTCCTAATTTTGGGATATCTATAAATCTTCTAACCATATTTGGGTAGGCGAATATAGCATCTGATAAGTCTACGCCAACTTTCTCTCTAGAAATATCAATAGCATAACTAAATCTAATATCTCCAACCCTATACCTACCTATAAGCTCGTGTAGAAGACCGAATGTAGAATCTGAGCGCCTGTAATACTCTACACTCTGAATAAGCATAGATGCAATATTACCTATACCTACTAAGCCTACATTAATCAAACTACCCACCTATTTACAGCTATAAATATCCAGGCTATATAACTTTTACGCAGATAAATATAATCTAGGTGTTAAGACTGGAGTTTGAGACAAAAGCTCTAATAAGACTTAAAAGGAAACTAACAATAGAAAATTTATGGATGTACATAATTAGGGTACTAACTGAAACCGGTCCTCTTAAAGCCTATGAGATTAAGAAGAAGTTGGAGGAGAAGTATAATATTAAGCCAGCAATAATAACAGTATATGTTGTAATATATAAGATGACTAGGGAGGGGCTACTAGAAACTGTAAATATTGGCGGAGATACCCTCTATAAGCCTACAGAGAAGGGGTTAAAAGCATTGGGAGAAGCTAGAAGATTTTTAGATTGGGTTAGAGAATCTATAAGCTAATTCCACAAGACAACTTTACCTACTAAAAACACCCATATTCCAGCCATAAGCCAATACTTTACCCCTCATTGAAGCTATAAGCCCCCTTAAATCCTTAATATTTCTAGGTAACTCTTCTGATAAAGCTAAAACTATGAAGTAGTATCTATGAGGTTTATGACCTCTAGGAGGACATAGGGGATACCAATCCCGCTTACCCCCAGTGTTTGGCAGTAGAATAGCTATTTTATGTAGATCGCTATAAGTAACACTATTAACATTACCTGGTATATTGTAGGCTACTAAATGGTAGAATATACCTATAGGGGCATCCGGATCATAGGATATTATAGAGTAGCTCTTAGCCCCCTCAACTCTACTCCATGATAAGTTCGGCATCCTACCAATACTATCGCATGAGAATTCAACCCTTAGCTTATCTCCAGTACTCGTTAAGCCTTCAACCTCAACTTTAATATATTCCCTAGAGCTCTTGATTAAATCAGATAAGTCCATAGGAGTGTATAGAGACAAACCCATCGCCAATTAGAATATATTCTATTTGAAACTTAAAAATATTAAAAATTAATTTGACCTTATAGGTGTCCGAGTATACTCCTATATTAGGAGTGATGATCGCCACAGCTCAGAGGCTTAATGCCAATGATGTAGGCTTGTGTTTCTGACACTAAATACTTTAATGATAAGTGGATTACATTAGTGATTGCCCATGTTATTCATATTAACACGGGCTTCTCCCTCAATACTTGCTCGCCTATTGTAAGGTCATTGGGGGCTACATTGACAGACTCCATTATGCCCGCCTTGAGGAATAGGTATATTCTCCCGTCTCTAATGGCTATCTCGCCGTCATTGAGATGGGGCAACTTTTTGATTCTGAGCACCTATAGTAGTTAAAATAGCTTAAAACTTTCATGAAAAAAGTCTCTAGTAAGTGATAGTGTGCTAAGTTAAATGTCTATGTGGAGTGTATGTGGTACTATTAGGTTTCTTTATTAGGTAACACTATCTAGGCTATCCTCTAATCTATCTTATCTTTTACTATCACTGGTGGCGTATGTTTTGAGATTTAATGCTGTATATGTTGGACTCTGCCCTAACTGTATGGGTGATATAAGTTTAGATAGATTACTTAAAGGTTTGCCTTGTGATAGGTGTCTTCCAGATTCTTTTATTAGTGGTGATTCTAGTGAGGTTATAGATATTCTGAGTAGATTTCAAAGACTTTATGGACTCAAATGGCTTAAGATTCTAGGTGATGAGTTTAGTGATTTCTCTAAATTTTTTGAGTCTAGGCTTGGGTTTAAGCTTTGGGGTGCTCAGACTAGCTGGGCTAAGAGGTTATTATCTTTAGAGAGTTTCGCTATTATAGCTCCTACTGGTGTAGGTAAGACTACGCTATTAATAGCATATGTAGCTTTTAGAGCTGAGAGGTATGGCTGGAGGATACTATATGTAACTCCTACTGAGAATTTAGCCAGGCAGGTTGGGGAAAGGCTAGCTAAGATTACTAGTAGTGTTATAGTATACTATTCTAGCATGCCTAGGAGGATTAGGGAAGATGTTTTAAATAAGATTAGTAGTGGTGATTATAGAGTCTTAGTAGTAACTACAAGTTTCTTAGAGAAGAGATTTAAGGATATAGCATTAAGGCGATTCAACTTAATTGTAGTTGATGATGTCGATAGCCTTATGAGAGATAGTAGGAATATTGATAGAATCTTAATACTACTAGGTTTTAGTGAAGAGACTATAAGAACTGCCCTAGAACTCATTAAGGTTAAACTTAGATTATCTAAGATTAGAGCTTCTAATCCTAGTGATATAGTTGAGAAACTCGAGTATACGAGCCTCGAGCTCGAGTCAAAACTTAGAAGACTACTGCAACAGACTACAAATAATGGCCAGCTTATAGTAGCATCAGCTACTGGTAGACCTAGAGGTTACAGGCATCTTGTATTTAGAGAGCTCTTAAACTTTGAAGTTGGAGGTGGGAGTGACTATATTAGGAATATTATTGACTCATACATTATAGATGATAATACGTTAGATTGCATAGTTAAGCTAGTAAAGAGTCTAGGACCCGGAGGTTTAATCTTTGTAAGTCAATACCTAGGCAAGAGTTATATTGACCAAGTAGTAGTAGCTCTTAGAAGAAATGGTATTAGGGTAGAGAAGGCTATAGCAGGTTCCTGGAGAAGCGTTCTCAAACTTGAGAGGGGAGATATCGATGTTATAGTATCTATAGCTAGTAGGTATGGGGTTGCTGTTAGGGGCCTAGATGCCCCAAGAGCTATAAAGTATACTATATTCATAGGTGTCCCAGCTAGGAAGATTAGAGTTGAAGATGCACTACTAAACCCTATGAGGCTTACTAGAGTCTTAATACAAGCTAGAGATGAGGGTGTTAGTGATGCTCAATCTATTTTATCAAATGTTTCTAAGACCCTAGAGAAAGTCTCTGACTATAGTATGCTATTAAGAGCTCTTAGGAGAGGAGAGGCTGAGGGTTTAATGGCTGATACTGTCAACATATTAATTAATGCCTATAGGTGGGCTACTAGCTGGCTTAAAAGAAAGTTATTAGAGGGTAGAGAGTACATGATTGGAACAATGCTAGCCACACATGAGGGTTTAGAAGACTATATTTATATCCCAGATGTCCTGACATATATTCAAGCTAGTGGGAGGGCTAGTAGGCTCCTTGATGGTAAGATGACTCTCGGTTTAAGTATTATAATAGAGTCTAGGCTTAACTTAGTTAGAGCATTAGAGTCTAGGCTTCAATTATATTCAGACTCTAAAATCATAGATTATAGTACCCTAAACATAGAGTCTATTAAGAAGACATTAGAAGATACTAGGAGTGGGAATGGTAGAGAATTTAATGTAAAAAGTTCTCTAGTTATAGTAGAGTCTCCAACAAAAGCTAGGACTATCGCATGGTTCTGGGGCAGACCCGGAAAGAAGAGGATTGGGAGGCTTATAGTATATGAGACGTCAATGGTTGATGATGCTAGTGGTAATGTTATCCTCCTACAAATTACTGCATCTCGTGGCCATATATTTGAGCTTGTAGAGAATCTTAATAATTCAAGATACGGTGTTATAGTAAATGGTAGTAACTCAGACTATATCCCAATCTATGGTAGTATTAAGAGATGTAAATCGTGTGGTTACCAATTTATATCAAGTACTACATGTCCTAGATGCGGCTCCAGCGAAGTATTTGATTCTAAGATTATAGTTGAGGCTCTAAGGAGGCTAGCTTTAACTGTAGATGAGATTATAATAGCTACAGATCCAGATAGAGAGGGGGAGAAGATAGCTTTTGATATATACTTAACATTGAAAGCCTATAACCAGAATATTAGGAGAGTAGTGATTAGAGAAGTTACTAAGAGGGAGTTTACTGAAGCTTTAAAGAATGCTACTTTAATAAATATAAAGCTTGTAGAGTCTCAGATTGCTAGGAGGATATCTGATAGGTTAATTGGCTATACTCTAAGTGATTACCTTAAGAATATTTATGGTTATAAGTGGCTTGGTGCTGGTAGAGTTCAATCACCAGTACTAGGCTGGATTATAGAGAGGTTTAATGCGTGGGCTAATAGTATAGTCTATAAGGTGTGTTTTAAGCTAAAAGTAGGCTATAACCTATGCTTGCCTGTAGAGAGTAAGAGTATAGCTGAGAGTATAGCATTAACTGATAATATACTGGTATCTAATGTAGCATACTTAATAGAGGATCTAAGCCCCCCACCACCATATACTACAGATACTCTACTCTATGACGCATCTAATAAGCTAGGCTTAAATGCTGAGAGATCAATGAGGATAGCTCAGGATCTCTTCGAGTCAGGACTAATAACATATCATAGGACAGACTCAACTAGAGTATCACAGCAAGGTATACTAGTAGCTAAGAACTATTTAGAGGAGAGAGGTCTCCAAGAATACTTTAAACCTAGAGTATGGAGCTCTAGTGGAGCCCATGAGTGTATAAGACCTACGAAACCCCTAGACTTAGAGGGTTTAGAGAAAGCATTAAGTGAGGGCACACTCAGAATACCTATTAGGTTAACATGGCAGCATAAGGCTCTATACGATGCTATATTTAGGCGCTTTATAGCTAGTCAAATGATTGAAGCTAAAGCCATAAAATCAATTATAACCCTAACTGTAGGAAGTAGGAGTATTAGTATAGAGGAGATTGGAGACTTTAAAATCTATGGCTTCACTAGAGTATATAGCTATAAGATTGAGCCTTGGACCCTAACCGTTAAGCAGGGAGACTCTATAGAGGTTTTAGATGCTAAGATATTCAAAAGTAGCCTCTCTCCACTCTACACGAGTGGAGACATAGTTAAGATTATGAAGGAGAAAAATGTAGGGAGACCTAGCACATACCATAAAGCTATAGAGGCGAATAAGAGACATGGATATATAGTTGAGAGTAAGAAGAGGAAACTATTAATACCTACAAAGCTAGGATTAGAGGTTTATAGTATCTTAAAGAATAAGTTTAACCCAATAATCTCCGAAGACTATACTAGGTTATTAGAAGAGAAGCTTGACATGATAGAAGTTAACAGTGTAGACCCTAAAAATATCATAAGAGAATTATGGAATGATCTAGAAAAATATATTACTACTAATGAGGACAAGGTATCCTAGCGATAATAGTAGTGGTATTAACGATAATAGTATACTATAGTATACTATAATCCTCCTACAATTAGCTCCTAACTGGCTTGTATCCGCGTATACTATCTTATTTAGTGTAGCTGAGGCTATAGAGCCTAACATTAAAGCTATAGTTATGCTTGATCCTAAAAATGAGGCTGACGACGCTAAGCCTATTATTGAAGCTGTAGCGTTAGCAAATCCTCCTAGGATAGATAGTGCATAGAATAATGGTAGTGGCGCCTCTACTAGCTCTAGTATCTTAAACATAAGGATTAATATAGTATAGGTTAATGTAACCTTAATAGCAGTATACCAGCTTAAAGGACTAGTAGTCTCAATTCTCGGTATACTCTCATCTAAACTCCTCCTTAACACAATAAATAGTATTGTTGACCCTACTAGGGTTAATAGTAGTAGGCCGAGGGAGTATTTTAAGGATGAATATTCTAGGAATAATGCTAGGGCTATAATTGCTAGAATAGCAGCTTTAACATGCATAGTAGATACTATTGCCAACGTCGTTACTTTAGTTAAATACTCTCTCTTAGACTCCTCTAGTTTAATAGAGCCTATGAGCCTGGTTGTACCAGCTATAGTTGCCTCACTATTAAATATACTACCTAGTACTGTAGCATACATTAACCCCCTAGCTCCCCATATCCTTGATGCTCCATAGCTCGCGAGGCTTAGAGTTAAGACTAGGAGGAAGAATAAGTATATCTTATAGATATCTATTAGAGGTACTTCTCTAGAATATATAGCTACTAGCGGCCCTACTATTATGGCTAATGCTCCAACTTCAACTATAGCTGTAAGCTCCTCGTATTTAAGCTCTCTAGCTAACCTAACAGCAGGATTCTTAAGGGCTAGGAGTAGTGTTGCTAGTATACTTATAGAAGCGGCCTCCATGAGCCTACCTATACCTGCAAAAACTCCAACCATATAAGCTACTAGTATTACTATAAATGTTGTTATACCTGGAGTCCTACGAGAAGACATTGTGAGGTAAGAGTATATTGAAAAAAATATGGCTACACCTAAGGTAGAGGCTAGGAATACTATACTCCAAACTAGCATATCACCATTAGAGACTATAGATGAGAGGAGTGTAGCTAGGCAGCCGTAGAGGCTTAATAAACCGAAACTCCTAACACCTGGAAGACTAGAGGCTCTAGTTGCTGGTTTAATTAGCTGTAATCTCTCTCTTTCAATACCTATAAGTACTCCTCCAATTGTGGCAATTATTATTCTTAATACGAAATCTGCATATGCTAGAGTCTCACTCAAAATTTAAGCTAACCCCAAGACTTTAATAATCTCATCTAAATCTTTTATAGCATAAGCTATGCTATGATCATCAAATATAAATAGAGATGGAGGTATAGGAGGCTTAGGTAGAGTATTCCTAGGAGCACCAACTTTAATATTGATATTATTCCTCTTAAAAACAACCTCAACAACTCTACCACAAACTAGAACATAATACATATTAAGTCCTACTCTCAAGAAAAACCCGATAGACTTAATATTATGCTCAATACTACTAATACTATCAACACTACAAGAAGCTTTAACATTAAAAGAATATCCTCTAGTATAATCAATTATAGTACCCACTATATCATTGAATTTACTTACAGGAATAACACAAATAACCCTCCTATTAAACTCATCAACCTCAATAACTTTACCGCTAGCATCCTCTATAAATCTTAAAAATCTTACAAGCACCTTATCCTCTCTAACATAGCCCTTCAAAATTACATATTTCAGACACTTACCCATACTAAAACTCCTAATTTAATCATTATTCTCTAGGTCTTTAGTAAATTCGAGCTTATGGCTACTTATAAGTTTTTGTTTATAGTATCGTTTTGGTGTTGTTTTTTGACTTCGGTTGCTGCTGGCTTCGGTGGTGTTGTTGCTTGCGAGGCTCCTCTTGCATCTTATGTTGGTGTTAGGGTTTTAGATTCTGGTGGTAATGCTGTAGATGCTTCTGTCTCCGTTGCTTTTTCACTGGCTGTTCTTGTTCCACATCTTGGCGGTTTTGGTGGCGATTTCTTCGCTTTAATCTCCCACCCTGATGGTAGGGTTTTGTTTCTAAATGGCTCAGGCTATTCACCTAGGAGGCTAAGCTTAAATCTCCTCGAGTCTAAGGGTTTAGCCTCTATTCCTTTGAGAGGTCCTTTAAGCATTACCATCCCTGGATTTACGGGGGCTGTTTATGAGATGTGGAGGAGGCTCGGTAGTGTTGAGTGGTCTAAGCTCCTAGAACCTGCCCGTATTCTTGCTTCAATAGGGTTCCCAGTCCTCCCTAACCTAGCTAGAGCTATCAACATTGACTCTAAAATCCTCGAGCTAGACCCTGGATCTAAGGCTACATACTTAGACCCTAAGCCTTCAGCCTGGGAGCCTTTTAAGATGGCTGGGCTAGCCTCCCTGATAGAGTATCTCCAGGAGGATCCTAGAGCAATTTATAGAGGTGAGCCTGCTGAAGCCATAGCAAGCTATGTCTCTGAGAGAGGCGGGGTCCTCGATGTTGATGATATGAAATCCTATGAGCCAGAATGGGGAGACCATCTCACGTCAACATATAGAGGTTGGACTATTTATGAGATGCCTCCAAATACTCAGGGGGTCACAACACTCCATATACTTAAGCTTCTCGAGGAGCTCTCAGTAGAGCCTCATCCTCTGAGTACTGAGAGATTTAAGACTCTAGTAGAGGTTGCAATTCCAAGCTATAAGTGGCGTGACCTAAACGTAGGCGATCCTAGAAGTATGAAGATTAGTCTAAAGGACCTCTTATCTAATAAGATCATAGAAGATATTAAGATGTTGAAAGGGGACTTAAACCCTAGGGAAGCCTCAGGGAGTAGCGTGGATACAACATTCTTCGCTGTAGCCGATAGAGAAGGCTTAATAGTTGCTGGAATACAAAGCCTATATTATCCTTTTGGCTCTGGACTCACAGAGCCTAGATTCCAGGTAACCTTAAATAATAGAGCTGCAGACTTCTCCATAGTGAAAGGATTACCAAATACATTAGAACCCTTGAAGAAACCCCTCCACACACTCTCAGCAGCCATAATAGAACGAGAGGATAATAGAATAGCTCTTGGAGCCTCAGGTGGGCACTATAGACCCCAACAACACGCTATATTCATAACCAATATAATAGACTATAATATGCCAATAGAGGAAGCAATAAACACTCCAAGAGCAGCATGGGACCCCAAAACAGGAAGAATAGCTGTAGAACGTGAAATTAACTTAAAAAACATCCTAGGACTTGAAACATTCATAGTTGAAAGACTAGGAGTAGCCAATGCTGTTCAAGTTAGAGGTAGGATGAAGAAGGCTGCAACAGACAGGAGAGGCTATGGGATACCTGTAGCCGCACCTTAACACAATCATTTTAAACTATTCTATATTTTATGATAATCTTAAAGTCTACAAGTCTAAAGCCCATCACGCTAAATTAATATGTGTATACGCTAAAGCTATTATCACCAGCTATTGAAAGTTTTGCCTTTAAAGGCGAAGAGGTCAGTAATTTAAGTTTTATCATACTAAATACTTCTTGGGTAAACTTGAGATTCGACTATGATAGTGTGATTAGAGTATTAGAGTTTAAGAAGGAAGTTAGAGCTAGAATTGAGAGTGTATTAGATCATGGAGCTATCATGGAGGCTTCTAGAGATTGGCATGCTAAAAGAAATCCTATACCTTGTGGTATGACAATCCATACTGGTATAAGCTGTGATTTTGGCTGTCTTTACTGTTATATATACGATATGGGGTTTACTGGTAAGCCTAGACCATATAACCTATCTGGTTTACAGCTTGTCTATGCTTTAACAGTTAACCCATACTTTACTCCAGGAATTCATGGCACCTTACTTGCTTTTGGTAGTGTTACTGAGCCATTCATGGATAATACTCTGAGTAGGACTCTAGAGTATTTTAGGAGTCTAAGAGATTATCTAGGCAACCCACAGCAAGTCTCTACTAAGGCTATTATCCCAGATAATTTGATAGATGATCTTAGGTTAAGCGTAGATCCAGATATTAGCATCTTAATATCACTATCAACGTTGAGACATGCAGATAAGCTAGAACCAAGGGCTCCACCACCAGAGTCTAGGCTAGTATTTGCAAGTAAACTTATCAAGAGAGGCTTCCACGTCACACTATTCCTTAGACCAATAATACCATCAATAACAGATAGAGAAATCAAGGATATTCTAGATAAAGCATCTAGCTATAATATAGAGACTATCGTAACCGGAACACTAAGAGTTACACCTAGAATACTCAAAAACCTAGAGGTAAGTAGAGTAGTAGACATAAACCAGCTGAAAAACAGGATACCTGAGAACCTTAAACCAAGAGTACAAGTAGCAATCAAGAGCTCAGACCTAAAAAGCTATATAATAAGAGAAGCTGAGAAAAGAGGAATAAAAATACTACCAGCAAGCTGCTCAGCAAACATAGACTCACATAGACAAGCATGTGCAGCATGCGACATGGGACCATGTGGACTAGAAGAAAAACTACCAGAAGTAGATGAAGAAGGAGTGATAGGAGCATGCGAAGCGCTAGGCGTAAGAGTTAGCCAAGTACGAATTCAAAACAACATAGTAAATATAAAGTGTATAGATAAGCCAGATAAATGTAGAGTACTAAAACACCTAATAATATCACTAGCGAGAAGAACTCCAAAAATCAAAATCACAAGCTAGATTAAACACTCAGACCTCTACCCTAGACTTCTCTAAAGCAAACTAAACCTCTACCTTAAGCTAAACTATGACTACTAGCTACTCTAGTAGAAGCCATGGACACCATTGCAAGCTAGCTAAATCATTGGGAGGCTTAGAGTAATACTCCCCATTGCTTCCCAAGCTCACCGTATTATAGTATCAGAGGCTTATTTACATTATAGCTATGGGGCTCTACATACTCTTTACTTTACAGTATACTCTATTCTCAATTCTCTCGTAACCTTCTATAGATAGCTTTATGTGCTTTCTAAATACTGGGCCATCATAGACTAGTGTGTGGTATTCTCCATATTCTCCACATTTGTCCCATACTGCAGGTATGAGACTAATAAATTTCATGTCTAGCTCAGAGCATAGGACACCATATGGTATCTTTTTATAATCTATAGCTACTATTATGGCCTTAAATCCTAAGGTTAGAAACATATTTAGTATAGTCATGCTATCTAAGCCTAGTAGCGGGTATATAGCCTTCAATCCTATCTTCCCTAAGAGGGTCTCCTTATACTCTATCATGTCTCTTACGAATATATCTCCAAAAGCTACTCCATCGATACCTAGCTCTTTCTTTAGGCTTACGAGGTGGTTAAGCATTATACTCTCATACACCCCCTTAGGAGGTAGGTCTTCGGGTAGGTATATCTCGTAGAGTGGGAATCCTAGACTGCCGGCTATGGATCTAATTATGCTTATAGGAACCCTATGACCTGTAACAGAATTCTCTCTACTATTAACTGTTGTGAGGAGTCCGGCAATAGTGTATCCCTGCTTTAGTGTAGCGTATAATGCTAGTGTTGAGTCTTTTCCAGAGCTCCACGATACTAGTATTCTGCTCATGGTGCTAGTCACCACTATAATGATATACTATACCCCTACTATCTATACATGTACCACAGAATCTACAGTAGCCTCTAATAATACCCCTACCACATATAGGGCAAGCATTATACCCCTCTACTCTAGGTGGAGGCTCTACTTTTAGGGATATGAGCCTATATGCGAGCCATGCGTGAGCCTTGCTTGGAGGCTTAAACCCTAATCTTCTACTAACTGCCAGCTCTAGGTCTTCCTTCACAGCTTCTACTATGTTTTTTAGTGTGGTTTGAGACCCGGAGCCTGTATTAATGGGTGTTTTAGGTCTATCAGCTATCTCTACTAGACCATATTCTCTAAGTATCTCTCTTAAGATGATCTTCCCGTTTAAGCTGCTAGTTAGACAGTTTACAGGTATTTCTAGAGCTATCTCTTTAACCTCATCTGTGTATAGTGGAGTGTAAACATTTAATCCTATAAGTCTCCCTATGTGTACTGTAGGAAGCCATGAATACTTAGCTTTATCTCTAATCCACTCTCTAATATACTCTTCTGGTTTATTGTAGAGGAATGTGTAGCCTGCAAATAGCTCGTCTCCACCGTCTCCTGATAGTATACACTGGCAGCCTATACTCTTAGCCATACTCAATGATATATAGTGTACAGCGTCTGCTGAAACCTCTATAGGGTCAATTGTCTTAATATTCTCTAATACCCAGTCAATTGCTCTAAGAAACTCCTCTATCGGAGGCTTATGAACTATATGACTCCCTAGTTTAAGCTTTGAAGCGGCAATAGATGCGTAATTTACATCTGAGCCTCCCATATCGACTGTTATAGCCTTAACGAGCTCTTTATATGGATGAACTAGTGCTATGAGACTAGTATCTATGCCTCCAGAGAGGAGTGTGCATTCACACTTAGATGCTTCCCTAGATACAGCATCTACAATTCTAACCTTATACTCTACACATTTAGAGTTCAAACGTTAACCCACCCTAGTGGTAGTAGCTTAGATACTCACCAGCTATATTAAGAATAGTGATAATAGCTATAGTTAGTAGTATATATGATATTGATGTAGCTATAGCTATCTTCAACCCTCTACCAATATCTATAGGCTCTGGAAGTCTAGATGAGCTATTTAGGGTATAGTAGCCTGGCTTCTCTAGCCTAACACCTAAGGCTCCAGCCATAGCTGACATTGGATGGCCTGCATTTATACTCTCAGTCTCTCTACACCACCTCCTCCATACTTTAAAAGCTTCAACTAAGCTATTCTTAACAGTAAATGAAAATGTTATTATTAGGAGTGCTGTTAAGCGTGCTGGCACATAGTTTAATAATGTATCCATTTTTGCTGAGAACCAGCCTACGCGAGCATACTCTACAGTCTTATAGCCGAGAGCCCCGTCAAGAGTATTAGCTATCCTCTGAGCTAGCGCGCCTAGAGGGCCTAGTATTGCGTAGTATGTTAGTGGTGATGTAAACCCATCTACGAGACTCTCAGCTAGGCTCTCAATACAAGCTGAGACTACATGGGGCTTATCAAGCCTATAAACATTTCTCCTAACAATAAGTTGAACATACCTCCTACCATTGTCAAGCCTACATTCTAGTAGGTTAACATAGGCATTATAACAAATGTCTAGTAGTAGTTTAAGAGAGAATGAGAATTTAAGGATTAATGAGGCTACTAAAACCCACAGTAGTGGGTGGGCATAATAGGATAGTATGAGGAGTATTAGGGCTATAGTTAAGTGTGTAGACATAACAATAAACCATACAATAACACCACGCAACCTACTACTATACGGCTTACCTAATAGTAAGGCGAAAGTATAAGATGTATGTACTGGGTGTATCCTAAGCATTACACCCCTATGCTCTGGATACACTAGGTCTAGGATTAGGGATAAGAGTAGAGCTAGGATTAAGAGCTCAAACCCAGGATATAAGGCTTTAAGTATAAGGTCTAAGCCAATATTAGATACCACCATGAGCATCACACTTTTAAGATTACAAGCTAATCATTATAGCTAAGGCTACGAGGCCTAATACTCTAACTAGCTCATATGTAAACCCCGCTATATCACCATTAATAAAGCCTATTCTATTACTTGAATCTCTCACAACATATACTACAATAGCTATCATTAAAGTTAAAATTATTATAGTAGCGGTTAAGGCTTCTACTAGTGGTTTAACCATAGCGATTCCAGCAACTGGAATTACCATTGATGCTGCTAATGGTATGAGGTTATCCATTATACTCCTCCTCTTAGCTTCTAAGCTAAACACCTTAGCCATCCCCTCATAGGGCTCTTCTCGGCCTAGAAATAGTGCTAGGTACATCGCCTCATAGGCTATAATGTAGCTTAATACTATTACAGATGATGTGAGTATAGTAAACTTGAGATAATCCCATCTAATACTCTCATATATAGCGATTGATGATGAGTATGACGCTATGATATTAATTGCTACTAGTATTACTGCAAATGAGCCTTTACGGGGATCTTTAAGTATACTTAATGCCCTCTCTCCTCTAGCCCTAGATCCTATAACATCAGAGTAGTCTGCAAACCCATCTAAGTGTAGTCCTCCAGTCACTAGCGTATGTATAGCTACATATAGTAGCCCTGCTAGGACAGGCTCCACCCCTAATACTTTAAATACTATTAACATACTAGACACAATTACACCTACAATTAAGCCTATCAATGGTACTAGGTGGAAGGCTCTAGCTGCATCCTCAAGCCTACCCGGGCCTAAGGGTATAGTTGTAAGCAGAGTGATTAGACTTCTAAACTCCTCTATACGCCTCGACAGCATATCTGAAAGCCTCAACAAGCCTAATATTATCACCTCTAAGCCTAACTGAGACTCTACTATTATATGGTGTAAGATATTGGAATGAGCTAGCATCTCTAACATAAACACCCATCTTAGCCAGGATATTATTGAATATTGGGTGTGGGGCGGGATGCTCTACTAGTATGAATGGAGCTTTAGAATCGTAAACTTTAATATTCAGCTTTCTAAGCTCCCAGCTCAAGTATACCCTCTCATCTTCAATAATACGAACACACTCATTAATATAAGATTTCAGTGCCTCCTTATCTCTGAGAGCTCTAGTCAAGGCTTTAGAAGCAATAATATTTATATTCCAAGGCTGCCTTAAGCTATCAATTACTTTAGCTAGCCTCCTATCCACTGTGTATAAGAATCCTAATCTAAGGCCCGGTATTGATAGTATCTTAGTTAAGCTTCTTAAAACCACAATTTCGTCATAAGAACCCCATAATAGGCTCTCAGCATTTAATGTGAAGTCTGCGAATGCTTCATCAACGACTAGTATGCCTTCAATAATACACTCTGTAATACTCTCTACTATACTCCTACTAGCTAAGTATCCTGTAGGATTATTAGGATTAGATAATATTACTAGAGCTCTCCTCCTATACTCAACTGGCATCTCGCATAGTATTCTAGGGTCTAAGTTGAATCTCTGATCCATAATCATATATGGTAGTGTTACCCATGGCGTATTTAAGGCTATAGAGTATAGTCTATTATCTCCAAATGTAGGCTCAAATGTTATAATCTTCTCTGGCTTAACAGCTATTACTATTAAGTTCAAGGCTTCAGCTGCCCCGTTGAGGGGTACTATTAGGTCTGAGTCTAGGTTATAATAGTCTGCTAGTACTTCTCTTAAATCTCTATACTCATAGTCTGGGTACCTAGTGTATGCCTTAGACTCTACAACCTCCCATACCGCCTCAACTATGATCTGGGGAGGTCCTAGAGGGTTTTGAGGACTGCTAAAGTCTATTATGCTTTGAGGAGCCCTCCCCCCATGAGTTCTAAGCATATCCTACGAGCCTCCTCATAGTCTCTCCAAGTGTCAACATCTATTAGAGTGTAGCCTCCACTAATCTCAATATTAGCCCACTCACCAGAATATGATTTAAATAATGATACCCCGGTGGGGCCCTGGGGGCCATATAGGTTGACTATAGGTTGTGGTATTATTAGAGCTTTAGTAATAAAATCTTCTAGTATCTCACGCTTTAGGAAAGGCATATCAGAGGGGGCTATGAGTGCAGGTAGGGTTACTAAGTTTAATGCCAATCTCAAGTCCTTAACATATCCTTCACCCTCACCCTCAATACACTCTACTATACCTAAGGCTCCACTACAGTAATCTCTAATCTGGCTAGTCCACCTAGAGTATACTATTATTATTCTAGAGCATATGCTCCTAAGAGCTTCTACAACCCAGAGTATAATAGGCTTACTACATAATTCTAGGAGAGGCTTAGCTATGAACCCCATCCTCTCACCGCGACCACCAGCCATGATAATACAGTCTAGCTTACTCAAACCGACCCCCCATCCTACTGTATAGTATGCTTAGAGTTGACCCTACTATAGCAGATAATATGTCGTCCTCAAATACTGGGAGCTTAGCATTAATTAACCCTTGAGTCTTAAGCCTCTCAACCCAGTATGTCCCGAGGAGTCCCCTAAAGCCGGCTATGTATAGTGATAGAGCTGATGCTAGGAGCTCATCAGCGATAATTCTTGCACTATCACTCTTAAAATCATCAACTGATATACTGGGGATTGAGCCTATAGATGCGTGTAAGTCAAGCTCTCTAGCGGCTACTATAATGGCTTGAACATTGGGGTCTAAGAGTACATCTTTAAGTATATTCTCTACTATACTTTTAACTCTACCCTCATCTACTCCAGGAATTGGAGCTTGAGAGTATGCTCTCATAGTAATATCTATTATACTCTCTAGGTCTAAGCCTAAATTACTTGATATGAATCCATTTAACCCCATCTTGCTTAAGCCATACTTCACTAGACTACTATAGATTATAGAGGCTACTCTACCCCCAATACTTGTAGCCATCCCAGCAAAGTCTATAGATGGGTTAAGGCTCACAGGTCTACCTACAGCAATAGCATCTGTCACAGTACCGGGAGATCTATGGTTGCATCTTAGAGATAACTCTGTTGCAGCTAGACTCTTAGCCTCAGTAATGGTCTTAAATAAATCTAGGAGCCCACAATCAGATAAGGGATGGTTTAGTAGAACCGCTATATTAATAGTTGATGGTCTAAACCTGTCAATAGGATAGCTACCCGGGCATACCGGAATCTCTAAGCCTACAGTTGCAATAACCTCCAAGTCATTATCAGTTATATGTAAGTACTCCTCTATATTAGCTGCTGTCAGGAACACTATAGACTCCTCCCTATTGAGCTTAGACCTTACACTCTTATAGAATACCTCTAGATTACTACAATTGAAGTCTTTACTTACATGCTTGAATATGATAGATCTCGCTTTATTAGGCTGATGTGGTAGGTTAACTATGAATTTATAGGGCTCACTTAAGTCTATGATGAGAGCTCTACTATCTCTATCTAAACTTACCCTAGATATTAACCCCATAGGAGGCTAGCCTCTCATACTCCCTATATATAGTGTTCTTAACAGTATCCATACTATGACCTTTAATAAGTGAGAATACAATTAGACCTCCAGCTCCAACACCTTCCTTAACGTACCCCTCCTCATACTTCCTTAACCCAGTGTAGGGTGAGTCTTTAAAGTCTATATTAGCAGCTACTAGTGGTGTCTTCTTAGATATCTCACTTAGTAATCCCTGCATATCGGCAGTCTTATCCTCTAGTATCCACCTAGTAGTAGCCACTATCAAATTACCCCTAGTGTCTACTTTAAGCTTTCTAAGTATAGCTAGAACAGAGCACATCTGAGTTCCACCAGCTAGTATAATCTTAGACCCCCTCTCTAGAGCTCCAGAGATGAAGCCAGCTATAGATATGTGTAGAGGGTCACCTACACTATCATTAACCTTGAAAACATCATCTTCAGGCTTCATAATACCAGCACTCCTTAACCCCTCATCAACAACTCTACCCTTAATACTATGAGGGTTATATGGGCTACTACTACTTACACGACCTCTAGCATTAAAGCCTAGAGCCTCCATTATAGCCATAGCTGTAGTAGTACCTCCAGGAATACTTTCACCAATAATGAAGTCTAGATGGCCTCCAAGCATTGAACCTAAGAGTCTAGCCTCACTATAAAGCCTAGCAGATGTGCCTTCAGGAAGAGCCCTCCCACTACTAATAACCTCACCTACAGTACTACTAGGCAAGCTAACATATGGTACCTTAGGCTTAATAAAAGAACCAGTATCAACAATCAATACTGGAAGCCCCGTAAGACTCAACGCAGCCCTAGATAGTAGAGCCGGAGTAGGAATCCCATCAGGAGTCACAGGTATAATATTAAACGTTAAAGGCCTACCCAGAACTAGATACTCTGCATCCAAAGCTGGAGTATAAAGTGTAGCCTCAGGACTAGCACCAGCAATACTAATAGACGGAATAGTTGATGTCCTAGTTGAACCAATAAATAGAACAAAAGTAAACACACCACTACTAATATACTCTAAACTCACACTACCAAAAACTCTAAGACCCAAAAAGAAACACCAGGACACCCTATCCAGACCAAAACCTTTAAGTATCTTTCCTTTCAGTCTTTTTTGATTGCTTCTAAGAGCTTCTAAAACATAAAAACTTCGTAGAGAATCCTTTCGATCTTTTTCAATTGCTTCCTGTCTATAATTTATTTAGCTAGCTTTATAGGCTTTATTGTTAGATTCCGGAAAATTCATTAAGCCTCATGAGGAGCTGGATGTCAGGTCATAGGTATGCGCCTTTTGGCTGAGTCTTTCTAGTATTGAATTTTAAGTTTTAGTTTTCATAAGGCTTGGAGGATGTTTAGGGTGACTCTCCGGGTTCCCCACGTGGTTGCCGTGTTGATTATTTAGGTTTGTTTAGGTATTATCAACACGGGCTTTCCCCTCAGCACCCGTTCACCTATCGTGGGGTCATTAGGGGCTACATTGATGAGCGCCATCTAGGCCCGCCTCTAGGGATAGATAGTTAAGAGTCTAAGCATTTGAGAGTATAGAGAGTCTATGAATAGTCATCTACTGAGAAATGGTAAATATTAGGTATAATGTCTAATTATTCTTCTTCTACTATGCTTTTGTCTCCTATTTTTGATACTCTTATTGTTTTTGATGCTATTTCTTCAACTTCGGTGTCGTGTGTTACTACTATTACTTGGTCTATTTGTCCTGCTATTTTTCCTATGATTTCGAATACTTGTTTTCTTGCGTTTTCATCTAGGAATTCTGTGGGCTCGTCTAGTATTAGTGTTCTGATTGGGTTATCTATTAGTATTTGCGCTAGTGCTAGTCTAGATGCTATTGATAGCATTGTCTTCTCTCCGCCGCTAAGGGATTCTATTGCTAGTTCTTGTCCCGCTCTCATTACTATTATCTTGAAGTTGCTTCCTACTCTTATGCTGAAGTCTCTGCCTAGGAGTCTTAGGATGCTGTTAACTTCTTCTTCGAATGAGGCTCTTAGGCGCTCTATTAGAGTCTTGGCTACTAGTCCGTCTCTCCCGTAGATGTTATTTGCTAGTATTCCTAGAACATTTATGATTCTACGTTTTAAATCTAGCTTTACTGTAGCTTTCTCTAGCTCGTTAATCTCATTCTCTAGTCTAGCTATCTCTTCTTTAAGTCTACTAATCTCGCCTTCAATTCTAGCCATTTCACTACATACTCTACTCTTCTCATCTATAAGCTTATCATATCTTCTCCTAGCTGATTCTAGTCTTGAATCGACCATATCGATACTTAAGCTTAGCTTATCTAGCTCTCGAGCTACTTCATCTCTCAGATATTTATAGAGGTCTTCATTAAATCTACTCTTATACTCTTCAATTCTCCTACTAGAGCTCTCAATCTCCCCCCTAAGTCTCTGGATTAGATTATAGTCTCTCTTAATAGACTCGATTGGGCATTCTTGTATAGACTCTACTCTAATATTATAGTGTTTCTCTCCTATCTCAGAGCATAGTCTCAAATACTCATTAATGCAAGATTCGTAATCAGCTTTCTCCTCAAATACCTTAGATAAATCTTCTAACCCTCTATTGATAGCTTCAAGATACTTAACTATACTATCCAGCTTCTCCTTCTCAGCTCTAAACTCTCTAATCTTAGCCTCTAACTCCCGGATTTTAGCCGTATGCTCACTCTTAATGTGTTCTATTCTATCTCTAGTTAGGGGGGCTCCACAGTAGGGGCACTTATCTTCAATACTAAGATTCAACATATTACTCCTTACTGATACCTCATAGTTAAGTATCCTAATCTTATCATTTACCTCTTCTAAACTTTTCTTAACACTATCTAAAACTTCGTTTAGCTGCTTAGCATCTAGCTTCTCAGGCTTTAACCCTAGCCTCTCAGCTTCTCTAATATACTTCTCAATTCTACTCTTAATATCTACTTCTTTCTCATTAAGCCTCTTAAGTCTTAAACTACAATCTCTAGCTTTCTCATATTTATCTTTAAGCTCTTCTAGTAGGTTAATAATAGATACTGGTAGGCTCTCTAATCTACTCTCATATTCAAGGATTGCCTGCTTCTCTCTATCAATTGCTAATTTTAATTCTTCTAATCTCTTAAGCTCTCCTATACTCCTAGATAGCCTCTCTAGGTTATCTAACTCTACCTTAACATTCCTTATCTCATTATCTAGACTTTCACATTTAACTCTACTAGCCTCTAACCTATTTTCTAACTCCTCTACTTCTCTACTAGCCTCTCTTAGCCTCCTCCTCTTCTCTTCTAGCTGGTTCTTCTTCTCTTCTAGTCTAGCTACTTCTCTCTCTAGAGTCTTAATAGCTGTTTTTATATTCTCTCTAACTTCTTCTAGCCTACTAAGACCTGCTAATTCTAGTATCCTCTCTCCTCTCTCAGAAGGGGTCATATCTATTAGGTATGAGAGGTAGCCTTGCCTAGAGATTAGTGTTGATGGTAAGACTATTAAATCTCTTACCCCTAATATCTCTCTTAATCTCCTACATACATCATTCACACCTACTGCTTCAATCTTCTCATCTTTCCTCAACTCTATACTCTTAGATCTAACACTACCATCAACTCTCTCAAGTACTCTCTCAATAGTATACTTAGATCCGCCTATCTCAAATTCAATCCTTACAAGCCCATTTGTAGACCCTACTCTAAGAATATTATCTAATGTACTCCTAGAAACCTCTCTAGCCTTCTCGCAGACTCCAATAGTAGCTATTAGTATAGAGTCTATTATAGAGCTCTTACCAGACCCGTTAGGGCCTACTATAACGTTAACTCCATAATCAAAAGTAACTTTAGTATACTCATGGGATAGTATATTCTTGAGTTCAACTCCTCTTATAATCATACCTATACCTCCAACTACTTACTCTTTAAAGCCACCTCTAGCACTCTAAGTGTATCCTCGCTACCCTCAAGTAATCCTATTAATTCTTTAATTAAATTATCTAGATCACTCTCAGGCTTCACCATACTAGCCAATATACCCAGTATCTTATCCATATCTCTAATATTAATTTTACCAAATACCTCAGTCTTTAGAATATCATCTACGCTTACTCCACTAGTATATTTCCTCTCTACTAGGCTACCTTTAACCTCAACTTCTAACCTATAATCAAGGATTAACCCATCATCTATAAGCCTATGTATATGCTTAATTAGCATATCCCTACGATCTCTAGGTATAGGCTCCTTAACTTTAACATAGAGTATAGGCTTCTTATCACTAGTACTACTTAAACGACTAATACTAGATACGTTTAACTTATTAAGAACATTACTATATGTATCCTCTACTATAATCCATCTCCTAGGCTTCTTTAAAGGGATTCGCTTAAAGCTAATATCTCCTGAGGATTCAATATCAATTAAGTATACATACCTTTCACTATGCCTACGATATTCATCAACGCCTAGGTACTCTGTGGATCCAGGATAAACTATTGGGGGTCTGCCAGGTACTCTAAGCTCCCATGGCGTATGTATATCTCCTAGAGCTACATAAGAGTACCCAGATGGAATCCTAGACGAGTAATAGCTCCTATCTCTACATGCTCTCTCAGGTACTCCCTCGACATCTCTAAGAATATCACATAATGTTATGTGAGCTAAAGCAATCTTAATCCTAGAATTATATAATTGGAGAATATCTGGGTTAAAGAGGTAGCTAGAAGCCCACTCAGAGAATACGATTATAGATACATCACCAACATTAAATACATCAGGCTTACTCGGATCTCTAGGAGACCTGAGGAGACCAATATGCTCTAAAACCTTAATAGGAGACCCCCTACCAGCACTCTTAGGGAGCTCATGATTACCAGGAGCTACAATAAAATCAATACCACGCTCTCTAAGCCTAGCAAGCCCCCTAATAGCCTCAATATAAGCCTTAGGACTAGGATTAGATGAGTGAAATAAATCCCCACCATGAAGAACAAAGCTGACCCCATACTCTACAGCCAAATCTATAACCTCAGAGAAAACATCATAGAAATCAGCCTCCCTATCCCTAGACCCATAAGGCCTAGCACCCAAGTGAGTATCAGAAACATGAAGAAATCTCAAACCACACCCTATATGTAAGTTATACTCTAAAGTTATAATATAAAAGGAGTAAATGGATAAATAAATGAGAGACTAAAATAGAATAAATTACATTAATGAGGTAAAGGGTTGACAGCTGTTTTGATGCGTTAGGTTTATAAGGGTTTTTGTAGGATTTTTGGAGAAGTACTACTCTACTAGGGAAATTTGCAAGATTCTCGGTATAATCAATATGTGGCTGTTTTCCTCTCTATGCTTGAGAAAATATTTATAAGCTTTGATTCCTTATCCTATCCTAAGATCCTGGAAGCAATAGGGTCATGCTCCAAGCTTCCTAGTGGATAAAAATTAGATGCGAACCCTTGTGCCGTTGGGCTCGAAGGACGCTCACAACCCTTATGTGGATTGGCTAGTAGCTATGGTTAAGCTTGGAGTAAAGGCACAACCCGCTCTAGAGAAACCTAGGGTGGGAAACGGTTCCTTTAGCAGAGAGGTTTGCGTCTACACTACATCATCTTAGAGAGTTTAAATGTACGCCCGATCTCAGGCGTATTACTCTTATCCCTTAGAAGGAGCTCGGGTTTCATATTGGTTAATATTAACCCTTATATTAACCCTTGGCTTCATAAGCCTCAGGCTCCCCATTTCATCGGGGGCTATATAATAAGTCTCTAATCAAAGTAACCCCCGCTCACAGCTGCGGGAGAAACCCCGCATCTTAGCTAATCCTATACCTGAAATAGTAGAGGTAGCATGTAAGTTCATTTATCTATGTTTTTGGTTCTCTAATGTAGGTTAAGCTTCAGTTATTTATTCGATATCGAATACTGGCATCTTTTTACTCTTATACTCGCTCCATGTTTCTGTTAGTTTTGGTGCTGCTCCAGCCTTCTTACCCTTATGTAGATCTATATCTACTAGGGCTGGGAACCTACCTATAATCTCACCCATTACTAGCCCCCTCCCATCTGGTAGACTCGGTATTACCCTTGCTAGGTTCTCATCCAGGTTATCTGCTATATTCATTACAGCTCTGATATCCTCCTCCTGAACCATACGTAGGAATATGAAGTTTTGTAGTTGGCTAACAACATTAACATCTAGGCTCCGGGGCCTCTGGCTAACTACTATTAGGCATCCGCCAAACTTACGCCCCTCACGAGCAAACCTCTGTAGACTCTGCTTTACAGGGTGGTTTAACTCTATACTTAGGAATAGTGGAGCCTCCTCAACTACTAGTACTACCGGCTTAATACTCTTACTCTTCAGCTTTAGTAGGAGTTCATCAACTATGATCTTAAGCATCCACCTCCTCTGATCGTCAGTTAACGTTGATGCATCAACTACTAGAATCTTACCTAGCTCTAAGTAGTTTAATGGAGGATCCTCTAGCATAGTTATTGGGGTTATCTCGAAGAATTCCTCAACCTTATCAATAATAGTTTCTACTCTAGTTTTATCTTTTGCATCACTTATACCCTCAAGTTTTCTAATGAGTAACGCTTTATATTTTTCTGCTAGGGCCTCATCATAGCTTAGGGACCTCTCCTCTAGCTCATCGATCTTAACCCCCCTCTTCTCAGCTATAGACTCTATAGCCTGCTCTAACTTAATACCCTTACTTTGAGCTTCTCTATCAACCTCTTCCTTCACATCCTTTATAGCCTTATATAGGATTCTCCTCTGTCTACGGGCTTGAGGCTCAGGTATTATTATTAATGCTAGTATCCTAGGAGGCATCCTCATAGGGTTAATCTTAGCCTGTACTTTTACTACCCGGCTACTATCACCATCCTCAGGTATAATATCGTATTCCCCGTGCACATCAAAAACTACTACTGGAGCCCCTATAGCTGAGATTCTATCAGCTATTACCGCTACAGTATTACTCTTCCCCGAGCCCGTAGCCCCAGCTATTAGTAGATGCTTAACAAGCTTATCTGGATTAATCTTAATCTCAACACCTAGACTACTAGGAGATAGCATCCCAAGCCTTACACCTCCCGGAGCACTATAAACTAGAGATAGCAAGTTACCAGATGCTGAGTCAATAACTGTATCTGGGGGTATAGGGTATCTAGGGGGCTCAACCCGGGTCCCCTCAACAATTTCTGCTATAACATATAAGGTCATAGGAGATAATTTAGGGGCGCTAGCCTGACCAGCTTGATTAGGATTCAAATACTTAATAACACTCTGAGGTATAGCGTGTACAAAGCCAGCATTAGAGACAACAGCCAAAACCCTCCTCTGAATAGTAACCCCTCTAACCCTATCATCAACAGTGTATGAAGCACTAACATATTCACCAAGAGGAAGTGGGACAGTAGAAACACCATACGAGACTCTTGGACTCCTAGACTCAACAATGAACCCAAGCATCTCTAGATCCCCCATAAACTCTTATAGTCTCACCTATTAGTAAAAATACTCTCTACTCCCACTCTTTCTATTCTCTTTAGGAAGTTTATATAAATACTAGCCTAAATACTAGGTTTTATATACTTACCATTTAAGACTCAATAATCTCTGATTGTGATTTTCAGATAATGTCATTGGTTCATACAATTATAGTTTACTCGCTATCATTAAACTCTATAATCATTAATGAAAGTTAATGCTAAAGTATTATTACATCTGAAAGCTTCACCCTTTAGGGCGAAGCGGAGGTCAGAGTATTTATTAGTAGGATTTGTTTAGATTTTTTAGTTGTGGTTGGGTGAGGAATTATTTAGTTGATCTTAGATAGTTCAGAAGGCTCTAAAGATTAGACTCATACCAGTATCTAAGAGGGATAAAGCTCTTATACACTATTTACTTTAAGACTATACAGCTCTTCTTAGAGAATCAACAAAGACTCCCCCTACCAGCTAAGAGATGCAATGAGTAACTCATAAGCACAGAGATTAACCCAAGAATAAATGCTAGGACATAAAGTCTATAGCGTGGACTAGAAGCATAGTCTAACATTAAAATACTCCTAATACCACAACTATACCTAATATACACTTTAATCACCTCTACGATATATAACTAAGAGCTTATTTAAAAACACGTACTTGTTATATATCATAAAATCACCTCCATAGATTAAATATTAAATAACTTCAAATTACCACTAAGACTTATTTTTCCATGAAAGCTTCTAAGTTACCATAGCAACTAGTTATCTTTCAGAAAGCTCGCTCACTAATCGCAATGGCATTGAGGGCTACATTAATGGACACTGCTGAGCATGCCTCGAGCCGTTTCTACCGGTTATTTCGCTGTCATCGAGGCAGGATAACTTTTTGGATTTGAGCGTCCATAGTACATAGCTTAAAAATTCCTATAGAAAAATTAAATGATGTGAGGAGATATATGAGAAGTACGCTATCTCTTTCTCATAATAAATCCAATTGATGCTCCTACTAGTAGCGCTATAATAGCTACTACTGCTAATGTGTCTAGTCTAAGTTTTTCGACTGTGCTTGTTTGTGTTATAGTTGCTAGTACGGTTGCTATGGAGGTTACTGTAGATTCTATAGTTCTTGTTAATGTTGTAGTGGTTTGTAATGTTGTAGTGATTGTCGTTGGTATTGTGCGTGTTACAGTTGCTGTAGACTCGATTATCCTTGTCTCTGTTGCCGTGATTGTTGTTGGTATTACTAGTGTTTCTATCCTTATTGGTAGTGGTGCTGATGTAGAGTCTCTAGGTCTATCTATTCCAAGTATCTCTGATATAGTTGGTGCTATGTTTAGAATACTCACTACCCCAATGTACCCCCTCTTTACTGGGCCACCGTAGGCTATGAAGGTTCCATGTAGATCTCTATATGTTGGTAGTATTGTTCCATGATCTGCTATTAATGTTCTAAGCGGTGCTGCCGGCGTAAATACTATGGCTCTACTGTCTCTTATCGTTGGGATTCCTCCAGTAGCAGTGTAGCCGCATCTAGTAGCTATTACTACGTCGCCTACACGTGGACCCCATAAGTTGAGTGTTACTGCTTGATCTCTTGTTAGTATAATATCGAAGACTGGCTCGTTAGTATCAGGGTCTCTAACCTCTTGTAATGTTTTAATTACCTGGTTTACTACATCAAGATACTCTTCAGGTCTAACTATACCTCTATCCTCTCTACCAGCTAGGTTAACGAATATGTGGCCATGCGATACGTACCATGCTTTAGTCTCATTTAGAGCAACGGCTCCTCCCCTTATAGAGATTAGGTTAGCATTATATAGTATTGCGTTAATATTCACAATATACTTTACCGGGCATTGTCCGTGATCTGATGTGATTACTAGGACTGTATTCCTCGGGTCTATGGACTCCAGGATACCCTTAACAAATTCATCTACGTACATATAAGTCCTAGCTATTAGACTCCTATAGTATGAGGCTTCATCATGCTTATAGTACGGCATATTACTATAAAGCATCCCTAAGAACTGGTGGTAGACATTATCAATAACAGGAGTATAGGTCATTAAGAGATCCCACTTAGTACTCCTTAGCACGTATAGTGTGAATTCTTTAAAGAATAAGTTTGTATAGTATACCGTTTCCATATAGGTTTCAACATCAATCCATCCATTTGTTAGAGCGAACCAATCTCCATCAGTGAAAGTTCCCACTCTAACAATGACATTATTCCATACCTCCCAGGCTAGCCTCTCATCGTTAAACCATGCTGTATTATAGGGCCTCATTATGCCTCTATATAGTCTAAAGTCGTCTACGTCAAGTTTTATTAGTTTGAACATGGGTGCGACTATGTAGGTTGTACCTCTGAATACTATTGTTGTATTTAATGGCTTACTCCACTCTCCCTCTCCTAGGACTGCTAGAGCCTTGGCTATATCCTTATCCTCCGGCACTATTACTAGCTTATCGGGCTTATTATCTCCATTTAGATCAGCAAGATATAAATACCATGTGGAATCTCCTAGTCTAAAACTAGACTCCCAAGCATTATACACGTAACCTAACCTATCAGTATTCTTCCAGTTTAATGCATCAGATATAGCTATATAAGTAGCTCTAGGTATATTCCTGTTATTAGTGTATAGTGTTGAAGAAGAGACTGGGCTTATAAAAGCATCATATATGTTAAATAGCTTAGTCCTATCAACACTTACCTTACCACTCCAGGCTGGCGGAGTAGACTGAGGAAATGATACTACAACTGTTCTTAACCCGCTCCTATCAGCTGTAACCCATATAGGCTCAGCTATTAAGTAAGCGCCATTAAAGCCTGATACAGTTGAAGTCACAGTAGTACCTGGGAGATGGATTGAATTTGCTACGATACCGGTAGCTCCTGGAGGAGCTCCTGTAGCCTTTGAAGCGTGGTTAACTGCTGTAGCAGATGGATAGACTACAGTCATCGGGCCGTGAGCACTATTCTCAAATATGAATCTAAACGTGGGAAGTAAGCCCTCAATAGTTAAATTGTATAGTCTATAATAGTTAGCTGAGTCTACACTAAGCCATACGACCTTATATTTATTGTCTGTCACACTTGTAGAATTAGCACTGTAAAATATAAAGGAAGATAGTATCATGAAAGTGACTAGTACTAGTGTGAAACCAAGTTTACCTTTATCTCCTAAACGCATACTTAACCCCTCTACTATAGCCGATTAGTTGTACTGTAGAGCTAGAACTTAACTCTTATGTAAAATAAGCTATATATCTTATATTGAGTATTGTGAAGTAATAGAAGAATGGTTTATAACCCGTGGTGAGTGATTAGTCATTATAGCTTGCTTTATGAGTGATTCTACTAGGATACTAGCTGTGCTAATACTATAGTCTCGTCTCTAATATGCTCTATTTTGCCTTCACTTGGTTTATATTCTTCTGGTATTATTGTACAGTCTACGTATCCTTGCTCGTAGAGTATTTGGGCTGATTCAGCTCTACTAGTTTCGATCACTCTCCTAGCTCCTACTCTTTGAGCTATATTATGGTATAGTTTGTAAGCTGCAATTCTCTTACATTCTTTTCTCTTAGCTAGTATTATTTCCCTCTTCGCTTCCTCTAGGATCCTATAATTCCTCTTAATATTTAATATATCTGATGTCACTATTAGTGTGTTAGAGTTGGCTAGAGCATCGATTATATTATTAGCTGTGTTCTCATCTGCTGCTATGTATAATACTCTAGCATTATACTTTCCTAGGTCTAATAGTTTATTGTCTACTAGTGATATTATGGTTTTATAGGGTTCTCTTAATAGCTTAGCTTTTATCCTAGTGAATGCCTCTATGTACCCTCCAGACTCTAATACTACATGTGAGTCTGCTTTTGGTAGGCCTGCAACCATGTAGCTCTCTACAGCTACTGGAAACGCTATGACCCCCATGCTACTCTTAACAGTAGCTAGTGGTAGGTCTAACCTCCTCCTAGGGTCTAGTTTAACTCCTAGAGCTAGTATAGCGTCTATATCCTCAGACTTACTACTAGCTACTGGTAATCCTAGGCTATCTAGAAGGGGGATAACGAAGGATTCAGCAACATTAATTACAGCTCTAGGATTACCTGGTAATCCTATTACAAGTTTATCTCTAACTAGGCCGACTACTGTAGGCTTGCCTGGCTTAACTCTTAATCCTCTAACTATAATCTTACCATGTAGCTCTAGGGCTCTATACGTGTAATCTCTAATACCAACACTTGTACCACCATTTAATACTATTATATCAGCTAGTCTAGATGCTTTCTCTAGAACATTAATAGTATCATCTAAACTATCGCCAATTATACCTAGATCTAACACATCGTAACCCATAATTTTAAAGATGTAGTTTAGATAGTAGCGGTTAGCATCATAAACTCTACCAGGCTCAAACTTAGAGCCTGGCTCTAGAAGCTCTCCACCAGTACTTAGTAGTGCTACTCTAACCCTCCTCGAAGCCTTAATACTCGCATAGCCTAGAGAAGCTAGTGATGCAATAACAGCTGGAGTTACCCTAGACCCAATATGTAGGATTAAGTCTCCACTAGAGACGTCAGATGCGGGAAGCGCTAACCCATCACCTAGAGGTGGAGCCTTATAGATTATTACTCTATCATCTTCTAGCCTAGTATTCTCTACTGGGATTACAGCATCAGCCCCAATGGGGACTATTGCTCCAGTATCAACATATATACATGTTCCAGGCTCAATCCTATATACTGTAGAGTCACCTATCCTAGAGTACCCGGCAACCCGCAATGCTATAGGATTATACTCTGAGGCGTTAACAACATCATCTAATGATATAGCGTACCCGTCGAGTGTAGATCTAAGATTTAATGGTTGAGGTAGAGGTGCCCTAACTGGTTCGGCTATGAGTCTCCCATGTAAATCTCTTATACTAGTTAACTCGCTATCTCTAAGTATATCATCTACTATTCTATAACCTATAGCTTGCTTTATGATATCTATTGCATTCTTAGGCTCTAATAGGTTTGAAGTAGCCACTCTTAACACCTAGCTATATGAGGTTGTAGAGCTCTTAACTTTCAATATATAACCTTATAAGCTATATGTAATATGCTGGGGTAGCTTTGGGTAAAGAGGCTACAATATGGGAGCACTTAGAAGAGCTCTTGATTAGACTTAGAAAGGCTCTACTAGTCTTCGCTATAGCGACCCTCATAGTCCCATTCATACCTGTAAGCTTATCATCTTATAAACCACTCATATATGTTGTCCCACAGTTTATACTAGACCGTGTAGCTCCAGATACTATAGAAGTATTCGGACATGTAATAGAAATTAAGCTAGCCCAAGCAAGCCCCTTTGGAGGACTTAAGATTCTACTATACTCAGCTATACTAATCGGGTTTATAGTCTCAAGCCCATATATAGCATACCAGATATATGCATTCATAGAGCCAGCCCTATACCCTCACGAGAAGAGATGGCTTCTAGTCGGGGGGTTTGTAGCAGTAATCCTATTCCTCACAGGGGTTATAGTAGCATTACTGGCAGTACTCCCATTCACATATAGGATAATGTTCATAATATCATATTCAGTCGTAGGCGATAAGCTAATAGCTTTCGCAGACCCCGTAGATATATTATCGTCAGCTCTACTAATAACAGTAGCTACAGGGGTTGCATTTGAAATACCACTAGTAATATTCTTCCTAATATACCTAGGTATAATAGAAATTAAATCACTAACAGGGACATATATGAGATACTTACTAATAGTATCAGCTATAATAGCAGCACTAATAAGCCCAGACCCCTCAGGTCTAGGAATGATACTCGTACTAGTACCATACTATATCCTTATAGTCATCGCAGTCATAATAGCAAATATTCTTAAAAGTAGGAGAAAATAATATCACTAAATCGCTCCCCGCCCTAGGCTCCACACGAGAACAGGAGCATTCATCAAGCCTATTAGAGTAAAACTATCATCTAGAATAGAATAGCGCCCCTCATAGCCTCCTAGCTCATCCTAGGATAAAATCGAGAAATCAAAGCCTGCGAACACTTCCCCAGAACATTAGGAAAGGAGGAAACAGTCACATACTGGTTATTCTTTGAATCTAGCAATTCTCCCTAGTAGAATAAGATCTTTCTAAACATACCACACTAACATAAAGCCTACAACACATCAAATTTAAGGTTTAAAAGACCCCCCTATACTACTATTTTGGGTCCTCCACCCTAGCAAGCCTTCCGAATGGGGCTATTTTCTTCTTAATTTTTCAAGGTAATGTTTATAAGCTTTGTTCCCAGAACTAAACCTAGATGAGAGCCCCCTGTGCTGTTGGGCTCAACAGCCACCTATGAATCCACGCGGATACCTAAATCCACGTAGGCGAGGTGGAAGCCCCTAGATGGAACGTCTAGGGACAAACGATTTCGATGAGCCAGGCCGGCCCCCTTTCATACGGTTTTCCTCACGGCTATGAATGCGCTATCAGCTTCTTTCTTTGATAGCCTATATTTGTATTTTATTGGATCCCATTTAGCCCAGTGTATTTCCTCTATTTTTAGCCCGGCCTCTTTTATAGCTTTAAATATTGTTTCTTTATCATACACTGGGTATTCTGTGTCTTCTACTCCTACTAGGTTTCCTTTATCATCTAGGATATCGATTCTATATTTATATAATACTCCTCCTTCTATTGGTTCGATTTCTTCTTTCATCATTATGGCTCTATACTCTCTCCCGCGAATTCTAACTATCTTTTCTCTAGGCTCATTATATATTGTGAAGTTGTAGTCGAATATAAATATGCCTTTACCTAGAAGTTCACCTATGTTATGTAGAGCTCTAATAATTTGCTCGTAATTGAATACTATGATTAAACCCATGGCATAGCCGGCATCAAAAACACCAATATTACCACCCTCTAATACATCATATATCTTAAATGGCATCCTCCTAGCAGATCCAAATCTCCAATCTCTAATATCAGTTAATAAGACGTCAAAGCCAAGCTTGGATAATAGGTAGCCATGCCTACCAATACCGCAGCCAAACTCTATTACCTTCCTAGCATTAAACTTTAAAAGTATATCTCTTAAAACTAAAACCTCTCTCCTAACTCTACTCCAGCTAACAAAGAATCTAGCATAAATGCTCTTAGGAATCTGTGTTCTCCACACTTTAGATCCTATAACTTAGCGAAATAGGTTAAAGCCTTAAAATAACCGTTTCAGTTTCATGAAACCTGTGGTGCTTAATATCAATTATATTAACGCTAATAAGTTCTATGAAATGAGAAGTCTAATATAACAGTTTTGGGTTTTATAGCTGTTTCATAGCATTCTCCGGCTATAATGGAAGTCTCGTAAACTACCTCCACCAATGTAGGAGTTCTTAATGGGAAAATAGAAAGCTTATAAAGCTCTCCCTGAAAATGGTAGCTTTCTGCTAGTACTCAAAACGTTAAGTAGCCAGAGGTCGCCATGAACGAGCTAGGGAGTGATGTAAACTCAAAGTCAATGAGGATATAGAGATATGGCAGTGGATCTATATCAGTGCTGAATCCCAATTGTAGAGTGTATTAGGTTTTATTTATTTTGTACCCTAATTATATCCTTATAGTTTACCCAGAAGCTACTCATATCTCTAATATCGCTAGTACTTATACCCTCATACTCTACTATACTCTTTGATAATTCTAGTGCT